>Ga0075736_102_pt1 | contig 87827 bp, 94 predicted proteins | sample RifGroB1_FD_68428 | JGI IMG/M metagenome (GOLD analysis project Ga0075736, IMG submission 68428) | Microgenomates (Woesebacteria) bacterium GW2011_GWB1_43_14
AGGGGCGTCTACTTTCCAAGGGGTATCCCCTCCTCCAAGCCCAAGGTTCCCTGAATACAGGGCAATGGCGGTGGATGAATTGGCATTTGAGGCCACTAATTGTTCTCCAGAGGGCATTTCAGTGGAGTAGACATTTCCCCCTGAGATGACTGCCCCACCGACTGCCTGCCACCAGGGGCCAGGTGCAGTCACGGTGACATCGCTTCTGGTTGCCACAGTGTTAGTAGTGCAAGTCCCGCTTCCTCCTGCGCCGCTCACCGTAGCTGTGCCTCTGACTCTGGCAGTTCCGGGAGTGAGGCCAGTGACATTGGTGGTGTATGAAGGGAGAGTGCTGTCCCTGGTGGGGTTAATGGAAATGCTTCCGGTGAGTCCCCCGATTGGGGCATTAACGGCAGTGAAATCAACCCACTGGACAGTCCCATTGGCTACCCCCTGCACGGTGGCGGCGACCACCCCCACTGGCCCACCCACCGAGACAGTGACATCATTCAAGGTGACACCAGTGCAGGAAGCGGCAGGAGCACAGCCTGGACAGCTGGCGTCATTACTGGCATGCACAAGGGAAAGTCCCGCAAGAGTTGGTAGAAATATATGTGCAGTTGCTTCTGCCATCGGCTCCACACAGAGCTGGAGAAGGTGTAGGTGTGGGGGTTGGGGTGGGAGCTGCCGCACAAAAGCCTCCGGAGGGCGATCCGGTCCCTAAAGTACAACCAATTTGATCCCCTTGACCATCTGTAACAGGGCTACAAGCTGTATTTAGCCAAGCACTCCATGTGCACTGGCCAAAATTCCAATAACAAGATGCATTATGAGTACTTGGGGTACCTGGACTACAAGATGCGATGTTCTTACGTTTAATCGGGTTATAAGTGTAATTACAGGTATATTGTGTATAGAAATATGTAGTTGAGCCGCAATAGGCTTGAGCCTTGACAGTTTTATAAGAGGAGAAAAAGGCTGCGGAAGCAAGCAGTAGGGCTCCTGAAATAAGAATGAATTTGGATAATTTCATTATCATGGCACTGGGATTGCAATGCTTGTGACCGGACTTACAGTTATCTTTTGGGTTGTTTGAGCTTCACTAATTAGGGATTTAGCAGTAGATTCGTCCATATCGACAAAGATAATTACTTGGGTGCCGGGCTTTGTGTATTTGGCTATTTCCTCAAAACTCTCAATCCTCCACTCCTGGGTGGGACCGAACTGCCCCCCCCTTAATTTGAGTGTAAGGAGAGTGCCCGTGGCGGGTTCGTCATTTATTTTCCCTTCTACGGTTGCATTTTGATTATTTTCCATCGGAACAGAGAGAGTGATATTTCCTCCGGAAGCCAGAGAATCATCAACAACAACTCCGGAGATAACAAGCTTCATTACCGGGTCCCACTCCATTCCCATTTTGTATGCCGCTGGCGTAGAGCTCTTTAGCGCGGGATTTGGTGCTTGATAAATGGGGACTTTTGCTTTTTGAGACGTATCTATGGCCGTTGAGGCAGGAGTGCTATTTGAGCCGGCCGGCGTACCCTGAAAAGTAAAGTACTGGTAAAGTAGAAATCCGGCGGCACCAAGAGTAAGAATAAAAACAATTGCAAGCAGGACTTTCTTCACAACTTAAGTATATCTATTTTACAACAGAGGAATCAAGGAAACATGGATAAGTTTGCATTAACTGATACTTTTTGATACACTAGTTTTGTGACATAGCTAGTCTATTTCACAAAAACGTACGTTTTTAGTAAGGAGAGCCATCATGGCCGACAAGGATCCTGGCAAGATTGCCAAGACCAACCTCGCCCGGGATGGACGTCCTGATCACACGACCTATTCTTACGGCGGTATTCGTCGAAGCTACGACTCCGATAAGGGAGAAAATCGTCGCAACGAACACTACGCCGAGAATGGTCCTGCGAAGGATGCGAATCCGGTCGAGCCGTCTGCGCCAACTAAAGGTAATTAAAACCAATTGAGTTGACTCAGATGGAGCAATTTGCACGGAGAGTGGGCGGATTTCGAATCATAAACCACTCTCTGTGTATAATATATTTATGAAAAGCAAGGGATCAGATATGCACTCTTATCGAAAGCAGTTAACTTCGTATTTGAAAAGAATAAAATCTAGCTCTTCTTTAAAAAATCTTTCGGAAAATGATGTCAAAGAGGTATTTCTCTTAATTAGAAAGGATTTTATTTCCTACAAATTAGACTTAGAAGAATTTGCGCATTTATGCGATCATTTATGGTCTGAAATTCCAGATAAAGATATGGGGACTCCTTTTGGCTCAATGCTTTTGAGTACAGCGGAATTATCATATTACATTCGTAAAGCAAATAATGACGAAACAGCAGATATCGTTTCCAGTACTCTAAAGGAAGCCTTAACCTATAAGACGAAAATTGGATAGATAGGCCGTGTTTCAATCTTCATGATTTATATCTTGGTGGCTTATTTCCTTTGTCAAGATCGTTCACCACTTCACTAATCAAGTATATTATTGAGGAAGTTCTAGGGTCAATCCTCTACAAAAAAGTTATGATAAAATATAGTCCAGCTAAATTGGAATGGAATATATTCCCAAAATTATCTTTAAACTAGATCTTGATGAAGAGGTGCAAATGCTTTATTCATGATTTTAACCTCGGGTTGCCAGCCTGCATAAAAACAGTAAGAACAACGAAGGTTACATCCTGCTGACACAACTTTTATGACAGGACTGAAGCGAGAATATATCCAGCTAGACATGAGCTTGCCTCTCCTTTTATTTAAACGTGCGTATGTCGAGAATTTTACCATATATACGATTTTTTAGCATGAAGGGATTGTTTTTTTACCGAGGTTCACGGCGTGGTAATTGGTGTGACATTGACACATAAGGACTTTTGCGAAGCCCAAATATGTCAGTTTCATGGAGGACAATGTTAGCGACAAAGCCACTTGCCGAAGCAAAATGGAAATACCACCATTCAAAGTATCCCGTCGCCTCGCTAAAATGCGACCCATTAACAAGGTTGTGCATACAGACTCCTTTCAATGTGCGATTTGTATACTTTTGGTATACTAAACCCAGTATTGTAAAGTAAAATACTATAAGTAGCTACTATGGTCATAGATAAGGTATTAATTATTGCAAGTGCAATTATAAAAAACGGTGAGCAGAAAATACTACTCCTCAAGCGCGGCAAGACAAAAACCTTCCAGGGGAACTGGCAACTTCCAGAAGGGAAACTAGAAGTAGGTGAAAAACCCCAAGATGCACTTAGACGAGAGTTAAAAGAAGAACTAGGGGCTGGGGTTGATACTTTAACGCTTGAAAATGTCAGCCAATCCACTCTCGAAGCAAAGGGGACAAAGTATCTAGCATTCAGAATAATTTTTAAAGTTAAATTAAAGGAAAACAAAATTACATTGAGTAGTGAACACTCAGATTATAGATGGGTCAATACAACAGATATACCTTCTATGGTGCTTCTTCCAGGAACAATGGAAGCCATATCTGGCAACTAAGCAGATGGCTCTGTGTTAAAAATAGTTCATTTCTACCCTTGTGAGGATTTTTAGTAAAGCAAATTTAGTTCTGGGGGTAGGAGGGGGCGACCATCCACTCGGGGAAAGATAGCTCCCCGATAGAAGTCAAAAGAATCATTCCGTTTTCGTCTCTGATAATCCCTTCTTCTTGCCCCGTTCTGAGGTATCTAAACACGGCGGAAGCTCTTGAGTAGGACGCCTCCTCATACAAGATACTGGAGCAAAAAACATCTTGCAGGCACTGCTCTTCATTCATGCCGTACTGTTCTTGAAAAATGTCTAATAATTCTTGCCTGGATGGGTAGTCATTCATGTCAAAGAAAACTTGGGTTCCAGGAAGCACACTTTCAAATTTTGAAAACATCTCTGGTACGGGAATACTAATGGAACTTCCTCCACTACCATGGCCAATCATTGCTTCTGCGGGTATATCTATCCTGATGCGCTCGGTTCCCTGGTTGTTATATGTGGGTACTACCACGATCACGCTATAATAAGGCAAGCTTTCTCCGAGGATCTCCACGTATCTTATTTCATTATCAACATAAATGGCGGCATTGTCACCAAACATGATAGCATCCCCTACTGTTGACTCAATTCCAGGGCCTAATGGTAGATAACTCCCTGATATCTGGTAAGTTATTAATGGTATATTATCGACAACGGCGCTCCCTCTACCAATTGAAAGGGTGTAATCTTCGGCTGGATTGCCTGTACCTCTCCCTGTGGGAACTAGCTGAATATTGTCCCCCGCTTGCCGCTCATATGCTTCCAAAAACTCCCTCATGGGCAAATTCATAATTTCTGCTCCTCCCCCTCCGGTCCTCTTCCCCAAAAGCTCACCTGTCCCTTGGGAAGGGTCTTCATTTTCATGGTTTGGGATGGTTATGGTGAGGATCTCACCGGTGCTTCGGTCAAGAATGTAAATGTTGCCGTCCCACTCTGCTTGGTCTGATTGATACCAAAGGACTGGTGAAATTCGCCCGGTCACTGCATTGTATGAGCTCCAGGTGATGTAATTTACACCACCCTGTTCGACGGGGAAATCAAGAAGTTGTTCCCACAAGCCGTCAGTCCCTTGAAAAAATGCTCTTTCCCGGCCGTCCTCCTCATCGGTATAATAAACCAGGATATTTGAAGAATCACCACTGGTTAACCTAAGAATATTAACGTCCTCATTTGAATTTACCCTGAGCTCAAAGGGAGCAGTTCCGCCAAAGCTTCCATCTTCGTTAAAGAGGAGCATTGCGGTTGAGAAAGATATTTGGCTAATGATGTCTTCCCGCTCTGCCGGATCTGTTATCGCCGTGGGCTCAACCTCTGTCCGAGCTGATTCTGGGGTTTGGGGGATTTCAGTTGGGGTGGGGTCTACTTGCCCTGCCTGTTCAGTGAAGGTCACTCCAAGCTTGCGACGCTGTGCCTCCTCGGGTTGGTCGTGTTTTTCAACATGAACTTCAACTGGCTTAGGTGTTTTGTCTAAACTCTTGAGCGCTTCAGTGTCAAGGTTTTGCTGATCCATTTCTATCATAATAGCATAAAAAAATAATTCCTCGAATTATATCCTATAGCCGGTACAAGTCAAGTTTTTTGGCCATAAAAAAACCCGCCTCAGCGGCGGGGGCAAAAAGCCTCTCTGCCTTTAGCAGCAAAGAGACCAGATATAGTAAGTGCAAGCCTCTCTTTCCTCATTTCCAGGTTTATTCTATCATAGCTGTCAAACAGGCGGCAACCCTAGTGTCATCTGGCTTAGTTCACTCACCTACTAATCTAGTCATAATCTTTTCATTTAATGCCTAATTAACCTCACAACATAAAGGAAAGACTCTCCTTGACATAAGGATAAGATTACGATAAGTTTAATCAAAATGCCCACGGTTACTTATAATCTTTCAACTAAAATAAAGCTCACCATCTCCGAGATTGAGCGTACTCGAGTTAAAATCCTTCTCTATCCCCTTCCGTTTGAAAAAGAGAACAAATTAAAATGGGAAGCCGATATCTCAAGAGCCTATTGGTCGCTGGTAATTACTGGAAATAAACTTAACCGCAAAAGAATTGCGTCTCTACTCAGTTCCCCGTTTTCCTACAAAACACAAAGCACTGAAGAAAGGGACATCCTAAGATACCGGCAAGCCCTTGAATATATTTACTATAACTGGTACGGGTCAGACAAAAGCCTTAATTACAATGTCGTAGCCTATTTATACAAAATTGCTTGCCAGCCAACCGACACGATAAAATTTGTCTCTACCCGAGCAAAGACGGATCTTATTAAGACTCTTGAGTACCTAAATCGATCAAACGAACATCCAATTATTCAAGCTGGGATCGCGCTTATGCAAATGAGGACCTTATCCCCATTCGAAAACTACAACGGCATCGTAAGCCGGCTTGTAAGTCAACTTTATCTATATAAGGGAGGTTATGATTTTAGAGGTCTTTTGATACTTGATGAATTCTGGCACAAAGACATGGATAACTACCGAAGGCTCGTTAACACTGCCAGGCAGACTCAAAACCTGACAAATTGGCTCGAATACTACATTGAGGCGATCAATATCCAGCTAGTCAAGGCCCTTAATAACATGCGCTCATCTAGATCACACGAATGGATAGATAATCACTTTTGGTCCCTTAATGAAAGACAAAAGGAAATCCTCTCTATGCTCAAAGATCCCACAGCCACCCTCACAAATCGCCGTGTCCAAAGGATCTTTAAAATTTCTCAGATCACCGCCAGCCGCGACCTATCGAAGCTTGCTAAGCTAAGACTACTTCTGAGCCACAGTAAGGGCAGGAGTACTTTTTATACAAAAGTGTAACAATTCCGCTTGCGAGGTGTCGGTCTACTTGTATGGTTTCTCCTTTCAAGGAGAGTCAAAGGAATAAAATTTGTGAAAGTTAACCTTTTATGGCAATACGTATATAGTTTTTGGGTCATTTTAGGCTTCCTATTATTGATTATCATAAAATTATTAATTTATGAGGCTATAATCTGAGGACCTTTTGTGTACAAAAAAATTGATTATTAATATTATATTTATAATTTCGATACCTGTAGTTTTTCGTGTCATTTTCAGACTTACCTTTAGGCGTGGGTAAAATAGTACTTGAAGGGTGTCTCCTTTCAAGATACTATGAAATTAGTATGACTGCCAAAAACCTGTCTAGGAGTGTTGTGGGTGGAGCGTATTATTACATTCACAATGAGGGGATTGAAAATAAGAACATCTTCAGTGATGAAGAAGACTGCAAAGTCTTCCGAGGGTTTCTTGAGGATTACCTCAGCCCTCAAGAACATCCTGAAAAAACAAAAAAGGTCTTTACTGTGCAAGGGCGCTCCTACCGAGGCATCCCCCACCAGCCAAAAAATTACTACGACAAAATCGAATTGACAGCATACGGTCTAGCGCCGAACCGTTTCAATTTGCTTCTTCATCACAAAACTGACTCCCCTGAAAGGTTTATAAGATCTTTGTGTACCAGATACTCAATGTACTTTAATAAAAAATATCATCGCACCGGCTCCCTATTTGATGGACCCTATAAATCAATCACTATAGAGGATAATCTTCGACTCCTGCATTTAACCCGCTATATTCATCTACTCTCCACCGACAATTCTTCTTATGAAGAATTCGTTGGCAAAAGGACCACTTCATGGATCAAGCCAAAAATCATCCTGTCTATGTTTGACAAACTAAAAACTGATCTTACTGGCGAAGTAAAGAGCTATAGAGACTTCGTAGAGAAATATACCCCAAGCCAAAATGAAAGTACACTACTTGAAGGGATTGTCCTTGAAAGGAGAAACCATGCAAGGAACATTTCAAAAGACCTTGAAAGCAATGCTATTAAGACATCTTTTGATACCAAAAATCCTAGTAATATAACGCCTACTAAATTGGAAGTTTTTACAATTGTCGGAGTATTCCTGCTACTTCTCGCCTTTGGTGTAAGAAATGTAATCATGGCTTCCACTGACAAAATAGAAAGTCCCGAGCCTTCTCCAACCCCTTTAATGATAGAAACGGTAGAAGTAGAACCAAAAACAATGCTGGAAATAAGGATTACTGACGGAGCAACGAGTGTAAATATCCGCCAAGAGCCAACAGTCCAATCAAATAAAATCGGCGAAGCCCTAGAAGCTGATACATTTGAATTTACTTCCGCAGACTCGGGATGGTATGAGATCAAATTGGCCGATGGATCAGCGGGATATATCTCAGAAAGATATATTGAAGAAATAAACAACTAAATGCGTAAAATCTTAACTTACTACATTTTTATGATCGCAAGCCTGGTTGTAATTGCGATGTTTGTGACTGCCACAACCTACGCTCAGCTAGCTATCGGCATTCTTCTTTTCCCACTATTAGTCTATTATTACTTTAAAGTTTTACCACGCAAGACCGCGATCCAGCCAGCTGTCGTGGAATTACCTAGAAAAGTTGACGAAGACATCCTTGATATCGACAAACGGGCGTTTTTGAAGCTCGTTGGCGCCGCAGGACTCTCTCTTTTCCTCTCCTCAATTTTCATTAAAAAAGCCGAGGCGGCGTTTTTCGGAAGTGATCCAGGGCAAGTCTCTCTCCAAGACGCTTCTGGCAATAAAATCAATCCAGCTGAGCGCCAGCCCACGGATGGATACAGAATTTCTGAGATCGATGATTCTGTGGTGGCATATTACGGGTTTACAAATAAGGACGGCGCCTGGTTTATTATGAAAGAAGACACTGAAGCGGGGTCCTTCCGCTATGCAAAAGGAGATTCAAACCTTGCCAGTGTCTGGGATAAGCGTAAAAATCTTAAGTACGATTACTATAACAATGTTTTCTAGAACATTGATGTGCTATTATGGGGCGCATGAAAGGCGAATCGTTCTCCCCTAGCAAGTATTTTAGTTTAATTGCAAAATGTTCGCTTGATTTTATAGATTCCCCTAAATACGAAAAAGTAGTAGAAACACTATTAAAGTGTTATGAAAGAGGCGGGATAGTATTTACAATGGGATGCGGAGGATCCGCCTCTACGGCGACCCACTTTGCTGCGGATTTAGCAAAGACAACTGCGGCTAACGACAAAATAGGCTTCAAGGCAATCTCGCTTGTTGATAATATTCCTCTTGTCAGCGCTTGGACAAACGATAAGGGCTGGAACACTATATTTGCAGGCCAACTTGAGCAGTGGATCACAAAGAACGATGTCTTGGTAGGGTTTTCGGTGCACGGAGGGACCAAGCGAGGTGACGAAGCAGGTCCTTGGTCCCAAAACTTAGTCTCCGCGATGGCGCTTGCAAAGAAAAGAAAGGCAAAAATCATCGGCTTTTCTGGCTTTGACGGTGGAGCGATGGAAGAGATGGCTGACGTTTCAATAATTGTTCCAACAAGCTCTGAGCTTTATGGCACTCCCATAGTTGAAGCTATGCATATAGTAATACACCACTCGATAATTTTTGATCTTAAAGATAGAATTAAAAGCACTAATGGCAAAAAGACAGCCGCTTAATACTTCCGGCATATTTTACGATTCAGCCGATCTAGCGGGCTTAAAAAAATGGTTTGATGCTGGCATCCTTGGAGGGGCAACAACTAACCCTCTCATCTTACAAAGAGAAGGGGTACTAAATATACCAAAGCATATCTTAAAGATGATTAATATAACAGGATCGGGGTTCCCAATATCTATCGAGATCCCAGATTCCGATATGCCAGAGAAAGATATGATTAGCCTGGCCTTGAAATACCATAAAATGTATCCGAAAAATGCTGTGATCAAAATCCCCATGGACCCTAGAGAGCCCCATAAAGCCTTTGAGGTAATGTATAAACTCGGACAGAAAGGGGTAAGGCTAAACGCCACCCTTGGCCTTGGCATGGGGCAATTAGTCGGAGCCGCTGAGGCCCTCCGCTTAAGTAATGCCGTTGGCGATAATTACATAAGCTTGTTCTGGGGAAGGCGTGAAGAAGCGAGAGATCAGATAGTAAAAGATATGGTGAGAGATGGTATGAACCTAAATGATGCACTAGAGAAAGTCCCAGATGCGGCCGCATGTGTAGCTATGACCTTAAGATATCTTGAAAACCATAATCTCTCGACACGTGTACTTGTAAGTAGCATTAGAAGCACTGATCAAATCGAAAAAGCCTTCGCCGTGGGGGCAGACATTGTCACTATCCCCCCTAATTTAATCAGTCAGTGGATGTTTAGCCAAAGAGGAATTGAGACTGTAGAAGAATTTAACGAAGCTTATCGCAGCGTAAAGAACAAAATTACCCTGATTTAAGTATTTATTTCTTCAGATCAACTTTATCCCACCCAGAATAGATTTCCTGGGCGCCGGCGTCTTTTAGTTTTTTGATAACCTCTTGTGTGTAATAAACAGGCATGCCAATAACATGAGCTCCAGCGGCGCGGCCTGCTTGGACACCCCGACCTGAATCTTCAAAAACGATTAAGTTTTTAGGAGCAACCCCTAGTCTCCTGGCGCATTCGAGATAGATATCTGGAGCGGGCTTAGTATGAACGACATCCTCTCCGGTAACAATCATCTTCTGAGGAAAAAATTCTTGCAGGCCAGCCCTTGCAACGTAATCGTATGCCAACTTTTTTTTAATAGCGCTACCAATACTCATCGGAACTCCCTCTCTTTTGACTTCCCCGAGAAAATCAAAGATTCCCGCCCGCGTGGGGAGCTTTTTTTGTCCTTTAAGCCATTCGGCGAATAATTTATCTTTTAATTCATGTATTTCTTGAGGATTTAGCTTTTTATCACCCAATTCATAAAGGTCCTGAGCAATAGCTTCATCAGGACCACCAAGGAAGTGGGGAATTTCCTGGATTGCCTCATCAATGGTCAGAGTCAACCCCACCGCCTCGGCACATTTCAAATGAGCGGCATGATGACCGTTTCTCTCAAGGTCAACTACTGGACCTTCCAAATCAAAAGCAAGCCCACTTTTTATCTTTGGCATTAGCTTGAATAGACAATTGTCGTCCCATGATAATCAAATTGCATAGGCATATAGACTAAACCCGCCTTCTCTAAAGAAGAAATCAGTATGTGCGACTTTCCAGGACAATAAAAAAGCAAGAAACCTCCCCTTCCGGCGCCAACCAATGTTCCTCCAATTGCCCCGTTTTTTAATCCCAGATCATACCAGCGATCAATTTGGTCATTAGTTGGCTCGTCCGGTCGAACTCTTTTGATTTGCCAATGTTTATCTAATAATTTCCCAAACAGTAAGCCATCTTTTTTCATAAGTGCGTCCTTCATCTCAAAACAAATTTCCTGTGCTGCAGAAAAATTACCAACCATCTTTTTATCTTTCTTGAGGTTAAGTTCTTTTTGGATAGTTAGAGTTTTCTTGGATGGACGGCGCAAACGCGTATCAAAAAGATAAAGATTCTGCTCAACTTCCCGAGCAATGCCTGCATCAAATTGATCAGCGATAATTTTAACTTTACCCCGGCGATTAATCCTAAAAGCAGTCAGCCCTCCAATGGCAGTGGCATATTCATCCTGCTTTCCGGCGGGAGACTTTAGAATATCGATATTAATATGGCAAGCCTCTTCTGCTAGTTTAGTCCCAGAAACAGGCTCCTTTTTGAAATTGTGCAGGGCGTTTAAGAGACCTACGCAAAAGGCGCCCGAGGAGCCAAGGCCCGAATGACTCGGTAGATCAATAAAAGAGATAAGTTCCAAAGGTTGATCTATTTGCAAAAATTTAAGGCAAGCACGGGTTAACTTATCTTTGATTAGATTGATATTCTTTGCCTCTTGAACCTCAAAATACTTAGTAACAAAATTTCCATGGTATTTCCGATCGTGGACTAAGACATACATATACTTATCGATTGCTGCAGAAATAAAAAAACTTCCGTACTGAGAGTAAAAAGAGGGCAAATCCGTTCCCCCACCACCAACCTCTATTCGTAGAGGAGTCCTACTAATAATCATGTAGTTATGTTATCTCCTTGATTCACCGCTTGCAATAATAGGCTACTTAGTCAAGAATATGGCAAATGAAAATTGCTGTCGTTGGGTTATGGCATTCAGGTGAAGTTTATTCAGGGTGTTTAGCAGACTTAGGTAACCACATTATCGGAATTGATAAAAACTCCAAGATCGTCAATAATCTAAATCGCGGGATTGCTCCCCTGGCTGAACCCAAACTGGAAGATATTATTAATAGAAACATAAAAAAAGGGCGACTAAAATACATAACTGATTTTAGTACTATTTCCTCATGCGATGCAATTTGGATGACAATAGATACCCCGATAGATAAGGCCGCTCATGGTAATTTGAGTAAAATATTTACATATATCAAGAAGTCTTTGCCTTTTATTAAAAACGGGGCGATTTTAATCATATCAAGCCAACTTCCTGTTGGAACTTCTAAAAAAATTATTAAATTTATTAAAGCAAACAGAAAAAATTTTATGTTTGACTATGCATATATACCGGAAAATTTACAATTAGGTAAAGCTGTAGATAGTTTCATGAAACCTTCAAGAGTTGTTATTGGTACAGATGATATCAAGCGTTTAGAGGTGATAATAAAAATTTTTGAGAAACTTAAAACAAATATACTTCTCGTAAACATCGCCTCAGCAGAGATGGTAAAACACGCAACGAACGCTTTTCTGGCTACTTCTCTAAGCTTTATCTATGACATTGCCGATGTTTGCGAAAAAGTTGGCGCCGATGTCACCGAGGTTTCCCAAAGCCTTCGGGCGGATTCGCGAATTGGCGAGAAAGCCTATTTGGATGCTAGCGCCGGGTTTTCAGGAGGGCATCTGGATCGTGATTTACAATACTTAAGAAAAATTGCAAAAGATCAAAAACTAAATTTGCCCGTAATTTCCTCAGTACTGAAGAAAAACAAAAAAAGAAGCGCAATAGTTTTTGAGAGGATTTCCCCACTTTTAAAGACGTTTCAAGGCAAAACTATAACATTTTGGGGTATAACCTACAAGAGCGGCACACCAACATTAACTCATTCGTTGCCGTTAAAGTTGGCCAAGGAAGCGGTGAGCCAGGGCTCAAAAATAAATCTTTGTGATCTCTGGGTAAATAAAGATGACATTAAAGGAGAAATCAATGGAGAATATGGTTATTTTACCGACCCTTATGAATCAGTTAAATCCAGTAATGCTACTATCTGTATTACTCCCTGGCCAGAACTTAAAAACCTGAACTTCAAAAAAATTGCCAGATCAATGGCCAACCCAAAGATATTTTTTGATGCCCGCAATTATTTTAACGATGAAAAAAATATAATTGAAAGAGCAGGTATAAAATATATAGGAGTCGGACGATGAAAAAAATCCATTTCGCTTTAATAGGTGCCGGGAAAATGGGGACAAGATGGGCACTTGTTCTGCCTAAAAGTATCAATGCCACTCTCGATGTGATTGTAAGTATGCATCTGGATAGAGCCAAAGGCCTGGCAAGCCAGATTCCTCAATGCAAAGCCACCAACAATATCGGCGATGTACTAAATAATAAGGGGATAGATGCAATTGTAATTGCCACTCCACATAGTTCCCTATCCCTAATCACGAGAATGGCATTTAAAGCCGGCAAACACGTACTCTGCGAAAAACCGGGGGCAATACATTCTCACGACATTAAAAAAAATATCGCATTGGCGAAGAAAATGGGGCTTACATATATGATTGGTTATAATCATCGGTTCCATGATGGCTTTATTAAAGCCAGAAGTCTCTACCAGAAAGGAACAATTGGCAAGATTATATTTATCAGAGCCAGGTATGGTTTTTGTGGCAGGCCTGGCTACGACAAAGAGTGGCGTCTTGATAGATCAATAAATGGTGGCGGACATTTGATAGATCAGGGTGTGCACATGATCGACTTGGCGATGTCCTTCATCGGTAAAATCCAAAAAGTTCAGGGGTTTACGAGCGACACCTTCTGGAAGAAAGGCACTGAAGATAATGCATTTGTGCTTCTTCAGGGCAAAAACAAAGTTATAGCTTCAATTCATACCAGTTTGACCCAGTGGAAAGCACTCCATAATTTTGAAATTTACGGGACTAAAGGCTACCTATCCATAGAAGGGCTTGGGATGAAGTATGGTGGAGAAGAAAAGTTGATAATTGGTAAGCGTGCGAAGGACTTTACCGGCGAAGTGAAAGAAAAAGTGATTGCTTGTAATAGTGTTGCCGATGATTCGTTAGCTTTAGAGCTAAAAGAGTTTATTTCTGCGATAAGGCAAGAGAGATCAACAACTCCCTCTCCCAATGATGCTTACGAAACCCTAAAAATTGTAGAAAAGATATACAGTGACAACAAACTATGAAGCGAAAGGAAATAGTCTTAGTCACGGGAGGGGCAGGATTTGTCGGAAGCCATTTAGTAGACGCTCTAATAAGAGAGGGATACAAAACACGTATCTTAGACAACTTGTCTCCCCCCACGCATGATCGTCATATGCCCGACTGGGTTAACAAGAAAGCTGAGTTTGTAAAAGGGGACGTAAGAAAGAAAAAGGATTGGGTCAATGCGTTAAGCGGAGTTTCCATTGTGTTCCATTTGGCGGCCTATATGGATTATCACTTTGATTTTAGTCGATACGCGGACACTAACGTACGGAGTACCACTCTTTTGTATGAGGCTGCAGTTCAAGCTAAACTCCCCCTAAAAAAGATCGTATTTGCCTCTTCTCAATCAGTTTATGGAGAAGGAAAGTACTTCTGTAAGAAACATGGAATATTTTATGCAGGACCCAGACCTGAAAGCCAATTAAAAAGACACGAGTGGGATGTTAGATGCCCGAAAGATCACGCTATTGCAAAACTTCTCCCCGAACTTGAAGCCGACGAATTACACCCACAAATACCCTACGGAATAACTAAAGCCGCATCCGAAAAATTATGCCTGACTCTGGGAAAAACATATAACATTCCTACGGTGGTCGTTAGACCTTCAATTATACAAGGGTCAAGACAGTCTATTAGGAGTTTCTCAGGAGCGTTAAAAGACTTTTGTATTAAAGCTCTGGCGGGTACTCCCATAATGATGTACGAGGATGGAGCCGGTGTTCGTGACTTTGTTAATGTCCACGATGTTATTGATGCCTACCTTTTAGTTCTAAAAAACAAAAGAGCCGATTATGAAATTTTCAACGTAGGAAGCGGTAAAAATACATCCCTGATGAAGTTAGCTAAAATGGTTTTTGCTATCGCCAAGTCACAATCCACTCCTACCGCGACGGGTGAATTTCGAATCAACTCTCCCCGAAGTTCAAAGATGAATATCAGCAAACTAAAAAAACTTGGCTGGAGGCCCCGGCGCACTTTAAACGATAGCATCAAAGAATATGTGGCCTGGGTAAAAGGTTATCCTGAAGCAACTAAGGCTTGGAAAAAAACGTACGAGAAGATGATAAGAAGCGACATATTAAGGAAATGAAAGCAATAATACTTGCAGCGGGAGAAGGCAGAAGGATGAGGCCGCTCACAAATAAAAGACCAAAACCTCTTCTAAAAATAAATGGGAAACCGATCATTGACTATATTCTGGAATCTTTCCCGACTGAAATTAATGAAGTGATAATTTCGGTTAAATACTTAGCTGGCCAGATAAAAAAACACGTCAACAAAAAATCAGGATTTAAGGTGAAGTATGTTTTAGGATCTGACAAAGGGTCCGCATATAGTTTTATTGCCGCCAGGAAGCATCTTTACGATGAGCGATTCTTAGTTGTACAAGGGGATGACATTCCTCACCCTGATGATATCGCCAACTGTCTTAAAAAGGATTTGAGTTATCTTACTTTTGAATCACATAATCCCCAAGCTCACGGGATAGGTTACTTGCGAAAGGACGGTTCTATTAAAAAAATTATTGAAAAGCCTAAAAAAACTACATCTACTCTTGGAGTTAATGGGGTAATGGTCTTAAATACAAACATCTTCAACTACTCACCTACTTTGATTCGAGGTGAATATTATTTCAGTACCATGATTGGCGCATTCGTTCGGGACCATAAAGTATTTCCTGTGAAGGCCAGAGATTTTATCGGAGACATTACCACGCCAGGAGATTTAATTAGAGTTGAAAATATCCTTAAAAAAAGTCATCATCGGTGATATGGCCATAGATTTATCAGTGGTAATTCCCAATAGAAACTCACAATTTGCAACAAAAACAATCCAAGATTTACTTGAGAAGGCCGCTACAAATATCGAAGTGGTCGTAAATGTCGACGAGAACTGGCCTGACCCCCTGTTAGACGATAAAAGGGTTACATATATTCATCCTGGAGAGCCCCGCGGGATGAGATGGGGAATAAATTCATGTGTGGCATTAGCCCATGGCAAATACATAATGAAAACAGACGACCACTGCATGTTTGCCCCTGGTTTTGACAAAATCCTCATCAAAAACCATCTCAAGGACAACTGGGTGCAAATCCCACGTCGATATTCTCTCGATGCCGAAAATTGGAAAATAAACGATAGTAGGCCTTATCGCGATTATTTATATCTTTGCTTCCCAGAAAAAGGCAAAAAACACGATGACGGTATGCACGGCGTTGAATGGTGGGACAGACAAAGAAAGAGGTCCAATCCAAAATACGATATCGATGACACTCCGAGCATGCAGGGCTCCTGCTGGTTTATGACTAAAAACCACTTCAATAATTTTTTACACGGCTTAAGCGAAGAGGGTTATGGACAATTTTCTCAGGAATCCCAAGAAATTGGCAACAAGACGTGGCTTGGCGGGGGTGCGCTAAAAGTAAATAAAAAAACTTGGTATGCCCATCTGCACAAAGGAAAGCACTACGGGAGGATGTACCATATTAGCCACGAAGAGAATCAGCGGATGATAGATGGAACAAATTGGTCAGCCAAATATTGGATGAATAATCGCTGGAAGGACCGCATTCACGATATTGACTGGCTGGTTGATAAGAAGTTTCCCGGGATGCCAACATGGCCAAAAAACTGGAAGAAAATTTGGGCATCTTATGGACAGTCTTAGATAGATGGCAAAAGTATCAATCATTGTCCCAAGTTGTAATGAAGCCTTTGAAGTTTCACCTGGCGTTACTGTACTCCAAAGAACAGTGCAGGAAATTTACGAGAAGGCCACAGGCGACTTTGAGGTTATTGTTGGCTTTAATGGCCCGCCATATCAAAAGTTCCCAGAATATCCAAATTTCAAGACTGTAAATTTACCTGAGAACGTTGGCATAAAAATGATGGTCAATATCTTGGCGATTATGACAAAAGGAAAATATATTTACAAAACTGACGCACACTGCATGTTTGGAAAAGGCTTTGATGAAATTTTGCAAGCGGACATGGAAGACAACTGGGTCGTAACTCCCCGATTCTATGTATTAAACGCCAAAGAATGGAAGTGGCAGGATAATAGACATTACGACTATTTCTATTTATGTTGTCCTTTTACTGATCCCAGAGGGTTTCGATTCAAAGCCGGCGGACATTGGCCGCAAAGGACCGCAGAGCGGGAGGGAAACCATAAATACGACATTGATGAAACCCCGCAATTTCATGGGTCGGGCTGGTTTGTGGAAAAAGATTTCTTTCTCAACAAAATTGGCGGCTTCCCTTGTCTGGACCCCATGGGACATGCTCAGGAACCGCCGAATATTGGACTTAAGACCTGGCTCGGGCCTTGGGAAGGAAAAGTCATGGTCAATAAAAAAACTTGGTATGCGCATATGCACCAGGATGGATCAGCCAAAGGTTATCGATACACAAGACAGCAAGAGCGCACCTCATATGATGTATGGGCAAGGTATTGGATGGGTGACAAGTGGGAAGAAAGGATACATAATATCGATTGGTTCATAGAAAAGTTTATGCCCATGCCCACCTGGCCAGAAAACTGGCGTGAACTACTAGAAAATTACCGAAAGAGCAATAAATAGATGGCAACAAAGATGTATGTATCCGGCAAATACGGAACCCACCTCGCACCCCTCATTAAGGCAGTGTCCAAAACTACCGGCGATATCCTAGAGCTTGGAATGGGAGTATTCAGTACCCCATACTTACACTATCAATGTGTCCTTTCCAATAGAAAATTAGTTTCCTTCGAGAACTATCCAGATTGGGCACAATTTTTCATCAACTATGGATATAAGCACCCAAATCACGAGATTATTGTTGTCGATCATTATGATAAGGCGGACATTGAAAAAGAATGGGACGTAGTTTTAGTGGATCATTCTCCATCCGAAAGAAGGATCGTCGATATCAAGCGCCTGGCCAATTTAGCCAAATACATTATCATTCATGACTCAAATGGAAGATATGAGAAAATTTACCACTATTCAGAAATATATCCTCTATTTAAGTACCGGACCATCTGGGACAAAGATAGTAATCACGCAACTGTGCTCAGTAACTTCATCAATCTCGACAATTTCTGGGAATGAACAGCACCATAGAATTAATTGGCAAAAAATTTGGCGTCGATGTTTCAACTAAGTCCCAAGTAATATTGGGGAAAATCAACCGAACAATTCTGACTCAAACTTTCGCTGAATTGGGATTTAATAAGGGAGCCGAAATCGGAGTAGCCGAGGGTCTCTATTCTAAAGTTCTCCTCGATAATATTCCGGGTCTCAAATTATACGGCGTTGACATTTGGAGTAATTATCCTGGCTACGCGGAGTTAAAAGACCCCAAACAGCTTTACATTGAGGCATTAAAAAGATTAAAACCTTACAACTGCAAACTCATCAGAAAATTTAGCATGGATGCTGTCCTTGAGTTCGCCGACAATTCCTTGGACTTTGTTTTCATAGACGGCGGGCATGATTTTAAAAATGTTGCCTGCGATATTTGCGAGTGGTCAAAAAAAGTACGTGCCGGGGGCATTGTCTTTGGACACGATTATAAATATCACCAGGCCTATGTGCAAAAAACGCCAGGCCATTACACCAAATATAGACATGCCATTGAAGTAAAAATTGTTGCAGATGCATTCCGCGATGCAAAAAAAATCCGCCCGTGGTTTGAACTATATCCAGAAATTCCTGACCCTACTTTCGGACGGGATAATCCCTGCTGGATGTTTGTAAGACAAGAAGGAGACAAGTTATGAACAAAAAGAAGGTAAAAGAGTACTGGGACCAGCGGCCCTGCAACATTCGGCATTCACCTAAACCAGTAGGGACTGTTGAATATTTCAACGAAGTGGAGGATCGCCGATATTTCGTCGAACCGCATATTCTCCAATTCGCCAAATTTCCTCACTGGAAGGGAAAGCGGGTCTTGGAAATTGGCTGTGGAATAGGGACAGATATGATACGTTTCGCTCGTACCGGTGCAAAGGTTACCGCCGTCGAGTTCTCCCAAAAGTCTTTAAAAATCGCCAAACAGCGCGCCAAAGTTTTTAAATTGCAAAATAAAATAAAGTTTTATCAAGGTGACGCCGAGCATCTCACTGATTTTGTCCCTATTGCCCCTTATGATCTCGTTTACTCCTTTGGCGTCATCCACCATACACCACACCCAGAAAAAGTGATCGAACAAATACGCAATTATGTGCGGCCCGGCACCGTCATCAAACTGATGGTCTATTACCGATATTCCTGGAGGGTGTTCTGGATTCTTTTGACCTTTGGCCGGGGACAATTTTGGCGGCTTAACGAACTGGTTGCACGCCATTCCGAAGCGCAGACTGGCTGCCCCATCACTCACCTTTATTCCCGGCGACAAATACGCAGATTACTTCATGGCTATAAAATTATAGAGATGCATGTTGACCATATTTTTCCGTACCGTATCGCCGACTACACTAATTACCATTACCGCAAAGTGTGGTATTTTAGATGGATGCCTGGGCCCATATTTGCGTGGTTGAAACAAAATTTCGGCTGGCATTTATTAGTCACTGCCGAGGTATACTAGCTAAAGAAAAATGGTGGCTCAAGGATATACAATCATTAATAATATCGACTTTGAACCTGGTGAAGTGGTTATTGAAATTGGATCAGAAAGAGGAGAAGGTTCTACTGGATATTTGGACAACTTCGACTGGACATACGAAGGTACTGAGAATATACCACGAGTAAGGCGTTGTGTAGCGAAGTACAAAGAACTGGGGGTTGATTTGAATAACACAGATAGCCAGAAAGCCCATTTGCAACAATCTGTCCTCGTGTCTGATTATGTTGCTAAAAATGGCGTTATTCTCTTTGATGATACCTGGCAACCAAGTGAGGGTGTATTTAGCGGGAAGGGTGGCACAGCAGTACCTTGGTTACTAAGCCACGGTTTTGAGATTTACAAAACGTACAATACACCGAATTTAGAGTGGAACTTCGTATCGGTTATAAAAACATCATGATATACGCCGTCTACCGCTGTTTGTATGGTGAAGATTTTATCCAAGAATCGATAAGATCAATTAGGGATTATGTCGATAAGATTTTTATATTCTGGGATGACAAGCCTTGGGGAGACATAGAATCATGTATTTATAAAGGGGAAGAAGTTAAGTTTCCGAAGAAATTCGACAACATTCTTGACAAAATTCAAGAGTTAAACGACCCTAAAGTCGTCTTGATACACGATCATGTTGAGAACAACCTTGGACAATTTACCCATCTCATTAATGACATTATTCTTAAGAATTGGCAAAAACCTGACCTGTTTATAGTGATCGAAGTAGACCATGTTTTAAAACAATCAGAGATGAAGAGAGCTTTGGGACATATGTCTTCTGGACAAATCAGGCACGCGACCACCAAACCATTAGAATTATGGAAAACATATGAATACAGAATACCCGAGAGAAACAGATTAGCAACTGTATTCTGGAATATGGACGGACTAGAACGCTTACCAGATACCGGCAGACAGGCCAACGCTGGACAAACAGCGGTCTTGCCGGTTTATACTCATAACTTTGGCTTTTGCTTTAATCCTCAGACTATGTATTGGAAACACTTAACAGCGCTGGGTTACGCTAAAAAAATAGGTGACCGACTCCCAAATGAGGATTGGTATGATAAATGGTTAAATTGGTCAATCAATGACGATAATAAAGATTTAGAAATATCTAAAGGACGTGAACATACAATTCCCTATGCCTATCGATATGATGTTAATGAATTGCCTGAGGCTATCAAGGATAAATATAAACTATGAGCAGACACGAAAGATTAACCCAAATATATTCGACATGGGGAGACAAACTCCTCCAACACACCGATGTTCTAAACTCGATTCAAGAGAAAAGACAATTCCAGCCAATTACAATTCAGTTAGCGCCTGTCGAAGCTTGCGAGAGCGACTGTCCGTTTTGTTCAGTTGCAGCAAGACCAATCAAAAGTTATTTACCTTTTGATCAATTAAGCAAATGTTTGCAAGATTTTAGATCACTAGGGGCAAAAAGCCTCGAGATTACTGGCGGTGGCAATCCACTTTTATATCGAGATCGAGAAAACGGAAAAAACATTAATGATGTTGTCCAACTAGCGGCTAAATTGGGCTTAGATATCGGCATAATCACCAACGGCCACGATTTAAAGGTTCTCAATCCAGGGTTATACGATCAAATCAACTGGATTAGAATTAGTCTCATCAAGCTTGACGAAGGAGTAGCCCCAGAAGCTTATGACTTTCACGGCTTTCCTGAGTCCAAACTAGGTTTTAGTTATATAATTTATGAAACGGGCGGTGTTCCCGATCCCCTTTCCAAAACTGGACGAACATATACAGGTACCACTGCAGAAACAATCCAAAAGATGGCAAGTTTAGTTGAAATGCATCCCGATGTAAAATTTGTGAGAATCGCCGGCAACTGCTTAATCAAGGGCAATAACGCAGTTATTCGAGATAAATATAAAGATGTCATTGATGCTGTTGATGAACACGGTAAGTTCTTCATTAAAGATATTGGCGACAATGATTCTCCGTTCAATGATGGCTGCTATATTGGTATGATCAGGCCTTATGTCGCCCCCTCTCCGACGGGTGACGGTTACATGGTTTATACCTGCACCAGTCATGTTCTTAATACCCGAACCTATGATCCGGCTTATGCGTTATGTAAAATTGAAGATATAATACCTGCTTGGCAAAGAATGAATGAAAAATTTGCCACCGATGGCCATCCATATGAGGTAAAAGGCAATGGCGGACATAATTGGTGCCATTCATGCAAATTTTGTTATTACCACAATAATAACCAATTATTACACTCTGTGTCTAACGAGATGCCAGACAAGAACTTTCCGTGAAAGAAAAAACTTTCCATGAAATACGGCAAAGACTATTTTAAGAATCTAAATTACACCGACTACCTAGAAAGGCGCGATAAGTATCTCAATCACGCCAAAGAACTTCATGAATTTCTAGGTAGATTAGGACTTATCTCTGAAAAAAGTTCAATAATGGATTATGGTTGTGCAGTTGGCTTTTTAATGGAGGGGTTTAAGGAGCTTGGGTATCAGAATGTATATGGATACGATATCTCTAAATGGGCTGTTGCCCAGGCTAAAGCTAAGGGTTTAAAGATTCTTAATCATATTGATCACCAGTCCTTTGGTGTTATTATTTGTCTTGATGTTTTTGAACACATGACTGATCGTGAAATCCATAAGGTTTTTAATCAATATGAATCCAATGTTATGATAGTTAGAATTCCTTGCTCTAGCGATGGGAAACGGTTTATGCTTAATATCTCAAACAATGACCCAACCCATAGCAATCTCAAAACTAAGAATGGTTGGCTTAAGTTGTTAAAAAAATTGGGATACACAACCATCCTGCCGTTAAATTTACTTACAATTTACGATACTCCCGGAGTGATGTGTGCGCTGGGTTTAAAACCTAAAGCATACTTGAATCACAAATCATCTCTTTGAAAATATGATTAGCGTCATAATCCCAAGCAGAAACAGACCAAATGAATTGCTTATCTCTCTTACGAGTCTAGGACTAGCAAAACATGGCCTGGAAGCCCTTGTTTGGCTCGATGATGATGACCCGCAGCTTGATAAATATAAAGAATTTTTTGGATCAGATCCAAATGTCAGACTGTTTATCAAAGAACGGGTTGGCTACAAAAATACTTATGTGATGCTAAATTTCCTTTGCACTGAAGCCAAATATGATTGGATCCTCCAATTTAATGATGACGCTTACATGGAGTACCCCCACTGGTTTGAAATATTCAAAGACTTTGTCAGAGAATTTGAGCCCACTAACCAACCAATTGTCATTAACCTTTGGGGGCAGGGGGAAACAATTCTTAATCTTTTCCCACTTGTCAGCAGGAAATTTATTGACCTGCTTGGCTACTACACCATGTACCCTGTTTGCGATGATTGGATCCGCATGGTCGGCATTAGCGCAAATATTTCATACGACCTAAAAGGAATAAAACCAAAGCACCGGAAATACGGAGGAGAAGACCAATTAACCGATAAAACTTTTGAAGAAGTTCAAAATGACCGGGGGATGATGAAAAGGACCTATGACCACAGGCGCACCCCGTATAGACAGCAGTTGCGGCAGGAAATTTCCAAAATCGTCGATTACAACATGTCCACCGAATCTTGCAGACTTTCCGAAAGAATAAAAACTGTCGGCTTTATCGGACTTGGAAAATTAGGTCTGCCGATCGCGGAGGCAATCGCAAAGCGGGGCTTTAACGTCCTTGGGTATGACATTAAAAAAGTTAAAACCACTCTTCCGCTTGCAAAATCTATTAATGAACTGGTTAAAAAAAGCGACCTTGTCTTTTGTGCAGTACAAACTCCCCACAATCCTCTGTTTGAAGGCGATAAGCCCCTTCCCAAAAGACGAGCAGATTTCGATTATTCATATCTCGTTAAGGCTGTAAAGGCGGTGGCCGCGGTTAACAAAAGAACAAATTTAACTGTAATTTCGACTTGCCTGCCGGGTACTTATAATCGCGTTATCAAGCCGCTTTTAAGCGATAAGATTAATTATCTCTATAACCCATTTTTTATCGCCATGGGCAGAGAGGTAGAAGATTACATGAACCCGGAATTTGTGTTAATCGGCGGGGACGATACCGCGATATTAAAACACTTTTATACCAAGCTTCATGGACGCGATAGAGCCTTTGTCACCGACATAACCACAGCAGAAGGGATCAAAGTTTTCTATAACACCTTTGTCACTGCAAAAATAGTTTTGGGAAATATGTACGGAGAGTTTGCCCATAGGCTAGGGATGAACGTCGATGACATCCATAGTGCCTTAACTAAAGCTACCTTCCGTCTCATTAGCCCTATGTACCTAAAGTCAGGCGTTGGAGACGGCGGCGGATGTCACCCCCGCGACAATATCGCCCTAAGTTTTCTGGCAAAAAAGATTAATTTAAGCTCTAATTTGTTTGACACGCTTATGACCGCACGAGAAAATCACATGGGATGGTTGGGAACCATTTTCAAGGAAGAAATGAAATCATCGGGACTTCCGGGAATAATATTAGGTAAATCTTTTAAACCGGAAACTAGCTTGCAAACAGGAAGCCCTGCCATACTCCTGGCAAACATTTTAAAGCGAAAACGCGTAGCTTTTAAACACTATGAATTTGATTATCCAAAAAAGTTACCGGTTGCAGTCTATCTTCTGGCAACCCAACACCCCCAATACCGAGAGTTAGGGTATCCAAAGGGCAGTATTGTTATTGATCCCTTCAGGTATATCAACAAAATAAACGGTGTAAAAATTATCGCAATTGGTAAAAAATATGAAATTTAGTCCCGGCTATGGCAGTCATTTGCCAGTCTTAGTAAAAGACAAAAACCATACACATCGTTACCAAGAAATTTTATAGATCCTCTCTATGTTCTATCGCAAATATGAATGATTTAACCATACTTTATTACACTGCCAACACTATCCCTGACATTCCTGGGCAGAGAATAAGAGACTACCTTCAAAAAATCATTCAAAATAAATATCCGATAATTAGTGTTTCCCAAAAACCTATCAATTTAGGGAAAAATATTTGCGTGGGTCAAATCGGCAGATCGAAATACAATGAGTATAAACAAATATTGATTGGTGCCAGAGAAGCTAAAACAAAATATATAGCAACTGCTGAAGATGACACACTCTATTCGGCAGATCACTTTACCTTCCGACCAGCAGATGACTATTTTTATTATGAAACAAATATGTGGCTAGCTCGCGAAGAATACTTCTGGCGGATGGAAAATGTAAATGCCCGTTTTGGTATGTGGGGGTGTATGGCAAGGAAAGATATTCTAGTGAAAAACCTAACCCAAAGATATTCACTATTTCCCACTGATCCGTTACCAAAAAGTGATAAAAATAATTCTAAATATCGTAGTCTGAGGTGGGGTGAACCAGGTACACACGATGAACAATTCGGTATGGAAAATAAACGAAAATTGTTTACATCCAAAGAGCCAACCATAACCTTTATATACAAACAATCAATGGGCGGAAGGCACTTTCTGGGGCGCTATGGTAATAGCAATCCTGAAAATACAGCAAAAAAAATAAAGAAACACGGAGAATCCAAAAAATTATGGAAAACTTATTGGATAGACTAATTAATCCAAATAAATCATAATCAAGTATTAAAATACTCATGAATTCAGCACTACAATACATCAAAAATAAATATAATCTCGACTATAATATAGAATCTCCCATCACTCTAGCTCCGTTTCATCGTTACCACCAGTTAGTTGATTTATTTAGAGAACTTGAATTCATCAAAGGAGCAGAGATAGGCACTGCAAGAGCAGTATATGCAGAAATCCTTTGTAAAGGGATACCTGATCTAAAACTATACTGCGTCGATCCATGGCTAGCTTATGATGAATACGACGAAAGATGGGCACAAGAACAGATAGAAATGGATAGGATATTTGAAGAAGCAAAAAACAAACTGTCAAATTATAATTGCGAAATCATCAAAAAGACTAGCATGGAAGCGTCCAAAGACTTCAAACCCAACAGCTTAGATTTTGTTTTCATAGATGGAAACCACGATTTCGAATATGTAGTCAACGACATAATTGCTTGGATGAAAATTGTAAAACCAGGTGGAATAATATCGGGTCATGATTTCACCACAAATGTAGTCAAGGGAACACACTTTCAAATTCCCTACGCTGTGCGAGCATATGCACAGGCCTACGACATACATCCCTGGTTTGTATTGCATCACAGTGGCACCGTTGATTGTTGGATGTGGGTAAAACCAGACAAAACTTGACAATAGAAATTAAATATTTCAAGATGTTTACATGAGAAGCATAAAGCTTCAAATATCTTTTACTATACTTCTCTCTTTGATTTTTCTTTTATCCACTCCCACTGAAGCTTCTGCAGTAATTCAAAACCTAAACGGTGCAACTGGACAAACTCAAACTTTCCAAAACGATTCAAATGTAACTATAAATTCAAACAACGACGTCCACTCCTTGGGTTGGACAGGATTCCTACCTGCCTCCAGAGGTGGAACAGGTGTTGGCTCGTTTACAGCCGGATCCGTACTTTTCTCAAACGGTACAACCTCTGCCCAAGACAACTCAAACTTCTTCTGGGACAATGTCAACAACAGGCTCGGAATTGGTACAGCTACTCCCTCAGCTGCTCTTGAAGTATCTGGCAATGCAAAAGTAACAAGCCTAACATCAACTAATGATTCAACTATTAATGGCTTAACTGTTGGCAAAGGTGGAGGATCTCGCCTCTACAGTACTGCAGTTGGAGTAAATGCGCTTTCAAATAACACCACAGGAGACGGCAACACCGCAATTGGCTATTACGCCCTAGGTTCAAATAACGTCCAAGGTTCTAATACAGCCGTCGGAACGTCAGCGTTATGGAATTTAATCGGTGGTGAGGGGCATAATACTGCCGTAGGATCAGGAGCGTTAGGTGCTACCAATGTAACTGCATCTTATAGTGTTGCAGTGGGAGATACTGCACTCTACAGCAATACGTCGGGCACCCAAAACACCGCTGTTGGTTCTGGTTCACTTTATAGTAATACTACAGGAAATAATAATACAGCCTTAGGTTATGCTTCTATGGTAGGAAACACCACAGGAAGTGGAAATGTTGCTATCGGACATAATGCATTATTTAATAATACAACCGGTGCAGGTAACACAGCTATTGGACTTCATGCTGCAAGGTATCAGGCAGACGGCAGCAGTGGTTTGCATACTGCAAATGACAGTATATATATCGGGTTTCTTGCCCGAGGTTATGATGACAATGACACTAACAGCATAGTTCTTGGTGCCTCCGCCATCGGTGCTGGAGCAAACACAGCCGTTATAGGAAATTCATCTATGACAGACGTATATTTTGGCTCATCATCAGCAAACGCAAACACTCATGCTAAGAAAATGTATTTAGGTTCTCCCTCGATTCCCGGATGCATAATTATGGGTGACAGTGATGGAAGTGGAGTTACATACTTAACAGTAAATGACGGAGTATTGTCTGCATCTACAACCGCTCCAAGTGCCTGCCAGTAGCTAGGGAAATCTTATGATAATCGGAAACGGAGACATCGCTAGTGTCCTAAAAAATAAAAAAGGCTGGATATATTTTGCATCAGGGGTAAGCAATAGCCGAGAAACAAGAAAGGGAGAATACAAAAGAGAAGAAGAGCTTCTTCTGAAGCAAAATAAAAATAAACATCTCGTTTATTTTGGATCGCTATCGGTCTATTACAATCCTAGTACTCGCTATGCACGCCACAAAAAACACATGGAAAACCTAGTAAGGGCTCATTTCAAGCACTACACTATCGTAAGACTTGGGAATATTACATGGGGGAAAAATCCTCATACGTTAATAAACTATTTCCGCAATGCCGCAAAAAAGGGCGAAAAACTTGAAATTTGGGATACCTATCGGTATCTTGTAGATGAAAAAGAATTTTTGCACTGGATCGGGATGATCCCGGATTGGAATTGTGAAATGAATATTACTGGCAAAAGATTAAAAGTTCAAGAAATTATCAAAAAATATGTCCGCACCTAAAGTTACTATTATTGGCCACGGCTGGGTGGGAAAGTCCGTCCATCGGCTTTTCCCTGATGCCTATATTTATGACATTCCAAAAACTGGAACAAAAGAAAAAGCCAATAATGGAGATGTTGCTTTTGTTTGCGTCCCAACCCCCTCTATAGACGAGGGAAAATTAGACACCGCGATCGTCGAAAAATGCGTCTCCTGGTGTACTTGCCCGCTAATCGTGATCCGATCAACGGTAAATCCCGGAACTTGCGATAAGCTATCAAAAAAATACAGAAAGAAAATTGTGATACAACCTGAATACTTAGGAGAAACTCCTAGCCATCCGCTCATTGACGAAAAGAGTGTCCCATTTCTAATTATTGGCGGGGAACCCAAAGACAGAAGAATTTTGATCGATCTCTACACCTCGGTTTACAACGCAAATATTAAAATCCGGCAAGTTACTGCTTATGAAGCCGAAGTTATTAAACTTTCAGAAAACCGCGCCATCGCTTACAAAGTCGCTCAATGTCAGGAACTATATGACGCCTGCCAAAAAGCCGGTGTTGATTACTATACTATTCGGGACGCGGTTTACGGCGACGATCCGCGTTTCAACCTTTGGTGGACTTTTATCTACCCGGATAAGCGGGGAATGAATTCCAAATGCATTCCCAAAGATGTTTACGCCTGGTGCGCCTGGGCGGAGAGCATCGGTTATAAACCAGAAATTACCAAAAAAATATTAGCAAAAAACAAAAAATGGATCTCTCAGTCTTAATCCCAGCCAGGAACGAAATGTTTTTAGGAAAAACCATTGAGGATATACTTTCCAGTATTGAGGGCAATACTGAAGTTATCGTCATACTAGACGGGTACAAGCCCGACCCCCCTCTAAAATCCGATCCGCGCGTAACGCTTATTTACCACACTGAGTCCATCGGCCAAAGGGCCGCGACCAATGAGGCGGCAAAACTATCTAAAGCCAAATATCTCATGAAGTGCGACGCACACTGTGCATTTGATAAAGGATTTGATGTAAAAATGATCCAAGAAATGCATGATGACTGGACCATGGTTCCAATCATGAGAAACTTACATGCTTTTGACTGGGTATGCCCTGACGGCCACCGAAGATACCAAGGACCGTCCGGTCCATGCCTTGAATGTAAAAAGCCAACTGAAAGAGACGTAGTTTGGATCGCAAAGACTAATCCATCTAGTAAATCATACTGTTTTGATTCCACCCCCCATTTTCAGTATTTTGGAGAATATATTAAAAGGCCGGAGGCACAGGCCGAAATTACGGAAACCATGTCTCTCCAGGGATCTTGCTGGATGCTCACGCGCGACAAGTACTGGGAGCTTAACATCTGCGATGAAAAATTTGGCAGTTGGGGCAGCCAGGGAATAGAAGTCGCAGTCAAAACCTGGCTCTCCGGGGGGCGCGTCGCGGTAAACCACAAAACCTGGTACGCTCATATGTTTCGGACTCAAGGGGGCGACTTTGGCTTTCCCTACCCAATTTCCGGCGCACAGCAAAAGCATGCCCAAAATTATGCACGAGATCTTTTCTTTAACAATAATTGGCCACAGCAAACTCGGCCCCTTTCCTGGTTAGTTGAAAAATTCTGGCCGGTTAAAGGCTGGACAGAAGAAGACTTAAAGAAACTAAAGGCAAATAAATTTATGTTCTCTACTAGAAAATTAAAACTGGGTCCCGGCGAAAGTGAACCTACAGAGGATCCGACCAAAGGCATTATTTACTACTCGGATTGTGGGCTGGATGAAAAGATTGCAAAACCAGTGAGGGATCAAATCCTTAGCATCAGCCAAGAGAAAAATATTCCAATTGTCAGCGCGACACTAAAGAGGATGGATTTTGGGACTAAAAATATCCATTTCCCTTCCTTAAAAAGGGGTTACTTGGCCATGTTTAAACAAATCATGGCGGCCCTGGAGCATAGCACTGCAGACATCATTTTTTTCTGCGAACACGACGTTTTGTACCATCCGGCGCATTTCGACTTTACCCCGCCGGACAAAGAGACCTTTTACTACAATCAAAATGTTTGGTTTTTGAGGCTCAAAGACGGCCATGCCATGCACTATAACGTTAATCAATTATCGGGCCTTTGCGGCTACAAGGAAGCCTTATATACCCACTTTAAGGAACGCTTCGAACTCATAGAAAAGGAAGGGTTTAGTAGAAGAATGGGCTTTGAACCAATGACCCACAATAGGATCAAATGGCAAAATATGTTTAAGCTTGGGACCTGGAAATCAAGATATCCAAACATAGATATTCGCCACTCCGGAAATAGTACCGGCCAAAGGTGGAAAAAGAGCCAATTCAGGAACAAAAAACTTCTCATAGGATGGAAAGAAAGCGATACAAAAATCCACGGATGGGGGAAAACTATCGATTTAATAAAAAAGCTTTAGCCTCAAATCGAATTATCCTCTGAATGCTTTTGCGTGTAACCCCTACTATAATAGAAATATAATATTTCTTACACTCTGCTTGTGTTACTTTAAATTTATGACAAGGCGATAAGAAAAATATGATATTTGACAAAAAATATTATAAAGACATGTTTGGAACAGTCCATAGACACGCTTTTTATGAAGTGATTGCCGATTGGCTGGAAAAAAAATACGGCAAATGCAAGATTTTAGACATCGGCACGGGTTGCGGTTACTTGGTCAAGATACTTAGGGAGCGGGGCTTTGATGCTTGGGGTATAGAAATATCGAATTATGCCTTAAAAAATACCTGCGCCAAGGGTTATGTACTAAAAGCATCTGTTGAAGACTTGCCCTTTAAAGATAAAAGTTTTGATTTGGTTCATGCCATCAGCGCCTGGGAGTATGTCCCTGATGTAAAGAGAGCATGGAAAGAATGCAAGCGCGTGGGCAGGATGCAGGAACACAGCATTAACTATCTCGGCTCAGTGAAAGGCGAGAAAGATTTCCTAAATGCTTGGACTGAAGAGAAGTGGAAAAAAATAATGAAGTAATATGGCAGTACTCACAAAAGAAGCCAATGCACACACAATTATCGCTACCGGCTACACTACCCCAGAAAATGCCTATGACGGCGATAATGGTGTCTATGCTACTGCCGCACCAGCTCAAAATGGTGAAATATCTGCATATTTTGGTTTTCCTGCTTTTTCCACGAGCGACATCCCCGACGGCTCCACAATAAATTCTGTCAAAGTTGAACTACAGTTCAAAGTCAGCACTAATATGTCGATTGCGACTCAAGCGATCCAGGCATTTGTTGACACCTCAGCCGTGGGCTCAGAGCAAACTGACGCAACAGAGAAAACAGTCGATACAGTCCTCGCTCATACAGTGACCTCTGGAATAACCCTCACTGATTTACGAACTGCCGATAAGGTCAGGGCCAGGTTAAGAAGTATTCGGGGAAATGATGCTGATGCGGTTACTTTTTCCATAGATTATGTAAATTGCACGGTTGACTACACGGCGGCGACAACTTCGTCCTCTGTGTCGCCAAGTATATCCCCAAGCGCTTCTGAATCAGCATCCATTAGCCCATCGGCTAGTGTAAGTGCAAGTCTCTCGCCTAGTGCATCAGTCTCCCCATCTGCCTCTGAATCAGCATCTATAAGCCCAAGTGCTAGTCTTTCTCCTTCTGCCTCTGAATCAGCATCCGTTAGCCCATCGGCGTCTGTTTCACCATCAGCAAGCGTCAGCGCTAGCTTGAGTCCATCGGCTTCCATAAGTCCATCTGCCTCAGTTTCGGCTTCTTTAAGTCCATCAGCCTCTCTTTCCCCAAGTGCTTCGGAAAGTGCCAGTGTGAGTCCATCGGCATCAGTCTCCCCAAGTGCATCAGTTAGCGCTTCTATATCGCCATCGGCCTCAGAATCGGCCAGCGTAAGCCCATCTGCATCCTTGTCGCCAAGCGCCTCAGTGAGTGCATCTTTGTCACCATCGACTTCTATATCAGCTTCTCTTTCACCATCTGCCTCAGTTTCCCCCAGTGCTTCTGTTAGTGCCTCCTTATCACCGTCGGCATCAGAATCGGCCAGCGTCAGTCCATCAGCTTCGATTTCACCAAGTGCCAGTGCAAGTGCAAGTTTATCACCAAGCGCTTCAGAATCAGCATCTATAAGTCCTTCAGCCTCGCTATCCCCAAGCGCTTCAGAAAGTGCATCTTTATCGCCAAGCGCAAGCGAATCAGCAAGTTTATCGCCATCAGCCTCAGCCTCACCATCAACCGTCGGCTCTGATAGTGTATCCCCAAGCGCAAGCATCTCCCCTAGCGCCTCGATTTCACCAAGCGCTTCAGAATCAGCATCTATAAGTCCATCGGCAAGCGTTAGTGCAAGTGTGAGTCCATCTGCATCGATTTCACCAAGCGCTTCTGTGAGTGCATCAGTCTCCCCGTCTTCCAGTGTCAGTGCAAGTTTGAGTCCATCGGCTTCCATCTCCCCATCAGCTAGTGCATCGGCTTCCCTGTCGCCCAGCGCCTCTGTCTCTGCATCGATTTCACCATCGACATCATTGAGCCCTTCAGCTTCTGCTTCGACTTCTTTGTCCCCATCTGCCAGTGCCAGTAAGTCAATCTCGCCATCGGCATCAATCAGTCCTAGTTCTTCTGCATCGGCATCGCTTTCACCGAGTGCATCGGCTAGCAGATCAATCTCGCCATCGGCATCTATCTCTCCATCAGCTAGTGCTAGTGCGAGCCTGTCTCCCAGCGCTTCGGCAAGTAGATCAATCTCGCCATCGGCGTCTATCTCGCCAAGCGCCAGTGCCAGTAGATCGCTCTCGCCCAGTACATCAGTCAGTAAATCATTATCGCCAAGTGCCTCGATTTCGCCCAGCGCTTCCGTCAGCGCATCTTTATCCCCAAGTGCCAGTGTGAGCAAATCTGTATCGCCATCGGCATCGATATCTCCAAGTGCCAGTGCTAGTGCGAGCCTGTCCCCCAGCGCTTCGGCCAGTAGATCAATCTCGCCATCGGCGTCAATATCGCCAAGCGCCTCGGTCAGCGCCTCAGTGTCGCCAAGCGCCTCTGCCTCGGCATCGCTTTCGCCATCGGCGTCCGCTTCGCCTTCAAACCCCGGCTCCTCCAGTGTGTCGCCAAGTGCCAGTCTTTCACCAAGCGCATCGCTTTCAGCGAGTGCCTCCGTCAGCAGATCTTTGTCACCATCGGCTTCTATTTCCCAAAGCGCTTCGGTAAGTAGATCAATCTCACCATCGGCGTCTATCAGTCCATCAAGATCCCTTTCCCCAAGTACCAGTGCCAGTAAATCTGTATCGCCATCGGCGTCTATCTCCCCAAGCGCCAGTGCCTCCGCCTCAATATCCCCAAGTGCCTCGGCGAGTAAATCTATCTCGCCAAGCGCCAGTGCCAGTAAATCTATATCGCCATCGGCATCCATCTCTCCATCAGCGAGTGTAAGTAGATCTGTTTCGCCATCGGCATCGATAAGCCCATCAAGATCGATATCACCAAGCGCCTCAGTTAGCCGATCTGTATCGCCATCGGCGTCTGTGTCTCCAAGCGCCTCAATATCTCCATCGGCTTCTGCCAGTAAATCTATATCGCCATCGGCATCAATCTCGCCATCGGCCAGTGAAAGCCCTTCCCCCTCTGAGAGCGTAAGTCCATCGGAATCGCTTTCCCCAAGCGCTTCGCCATCGGCTGGCGCAGAAAGCGGCTCAGCATCTATTTCACCATCAGGCTCACCTTCGGTTGCCCCCAGCGCTCCCTCTGAATCTCCTTCACCTTCAGCCGCCGTCATTATTGTCTCAACCTCAGTGTCGCCTTCTTACCCTCCCACTACTGGATTAACACCAATTGGAAAAATTCCCCTATTATTTAGGAATGCCATAATCCTTAATGAAACTGCAATTAGGCCAGGGGTTCCGGCTCTGGTACGTCGACTAAGAATCCCTTCTTGGAACACAGCCGGCAGACCAAAAACAATAAAAGGAGTACTTGGATCAGACGCTCAAACAAGTGCTTCCCAGAACATTCGCACAGGGTCAAGAAGTGCAAAGATCGGGGTGATTGGGTTCAACTTTGAGACAAATAGCTTAGAATATTGGAATGGGACTCGTTGGCTGGTGCTGCGTATGAAAAAAGTTTAAAATAACACTTATGCATAAGAAAACTCCTCTTATTGTTGATATCGGCCAAGGTTTGTCCATCCAGATAGGTTTGCCCGCAGTTGGCTCGTGGGACACGCGCAGTAGGCCGAAAAAGGCGAAAAGAGGAACGTTTGGCTTTAACACTCAAACAAATTGCTTGGAGTACTGGAGCGGATCTAATTGGTTTTCGGCACAGATGAGCTAAATTAACTAGCCGCCCTCTTGACTCTCTCTATCAGAGGCTGTATGGTGGTTTTGTAGCAAATGCTTAACTTTGTCAAGAACATCGGCCCAACGGAATTAATTGTCTTGCTTGCAATTGTGGTAATCCTTTTCGGCAGAAAAATAGCTGTCGGGCTAGGGAGATCCACGGGACAATCCCTCAAAGAAATCAAAAAAATTAAAAACGAGCTTACTGGCGCCGCAGGGGAGATTATGGGTAATGGTAAAGATGATCAGAAGGGGGTGTAAAATATGTTTCGATCAATTGGATCAACCGAGTTAATAGTCATCGCTTTAGTCGTAGTCTTACTTTTTGGGGGCAAGAAGATCCCGGAGTTTTTCAAAGGCTTGGGTGAAGCGGTTAAAGAATTTAAAAAGGCCACTAAAGACTCTGATAAAGAGGACGAGTAAATTTGATATACTGTTTTTGCAGTGAAAAACGTCAGTTCCGCCGATAAATATTCTCCTTTCTTGATCGAAGTTAGAAGAAGAATTCTTTTTACCCTTTCCGTCTTTGCAATTTCAACGATTGTCGGCTTCGTTTCCTATGAACAAATCATTAGATTACTCGTCGGTGCACTCTCACTTAACGGGATTAATATTGTTTTTACCTCACCTTTTCAATTTATAAATCTCGCAATTGCCTGTGGATTCGGCGTCGGTCTGGTACTTGTTTTTCCTCTAATAATCTATCAAGTTTTATCTTTCCTTAAACCCGCGTTAAGAAAAAAAGAATACAAAATGATAATTAGATTTATCCCCTTGTCCTTCGTCCTTTTTTTAGTCGGATTTTCATTCGGGGCGATGATAATGAAGTGGCAAATTCAAATATTTTTGGAAAGAGCGAGCTCACTTGGGATCGGCAATGTATTAGACATTAGTCACCTATTAACTACAGTACTACTTACTTCCACACTTATGGGGATTGGCTTCCAGTTTCCAATAGTTCTTCTCCTTCTGATGCGTATCGGCGTTATTAAACACGAAAAACTAAGTAAGCGAAGGCCTTGGATTTACCTCGGGTCTTTTATCTTTGCAATTCTTCTCCCGGTAGACTCAATCCTGGCTGATATCTTTTTAGCCTTGCCGCTTATTATCCTATTTGAGCTTACTTTAATCCTCAACAGGGGAAGGGGGAAGTGAGTGGACCCGCCGGGAATTGAACCCGGAACTCTACAATGCGAATGTAGCGGTATTCCGTTTGCCTACGGGCCCGACGACGACATTATATCAAACAACCAGAAAACTTAGACTACTGAAGCACGGAAAGCGGGTTGATGCTGATCCCATTTTGGATCACTTCGAAATGAAGGTGCGTCCCGGTTGATCGTCCAGTTGACCCCATCTGGCCTATCGCGTTGCCTCTTGCCACGGTCTGCCCTACTACTACATAAATTTTGCTCATGTGAGCATATAAGGTGCGTGTGCCATTTCCATGATCGATCATCACTCGATTCCCATATCCATAACCATCCGGCCACCCGGAAACAATTACTCGCCCGCTGTCGGCGGCTAGGACTGCCGGTGCACTTCTGTTGGCGATATCAAGAGCCGGATGATACCAAGCATAGTATTGAGAAATCGTCCCTGAGGTTGGCCAGACGAAACTCCCTGAGGCCACCACAGTACCTGCATCTGGCGTAATCTGCTTGACGCGGGCGACAGGCGACCAAAGGATAACTTGCGGCATCACCCCTTCTGGGACAACGACAGTTTGCCCGATAGCCAGCTCAAAGGTCTCATCATTCATAAAAGTATTAAACGGAAAGTTAACTATCCCCTGGGGGTCGATATCATAGCGCTTAGCGATAGAGTAAACACTGTCTCCCTTTTTAACTTTATGAGAAACACCGGTGACGGGAAGAATTTCCAAAGTCTGCCCCATTTTAATTGAGTCCTTGGTCGCTAGATCATTCTGCCAGCGGATGGTATCCATTGACACGCCGAACTTCTCCGCAATGGTGCTAATCGTATCGCCCTCCACCACTGTATATTCAACTATTCTATCTCGATATTCTTTATCTGAAACCAAAGTCGCTGTCGTGGTCTCGGTGGAAGCCGAAAGAACGGCTGAAGGAGATGGAGCTTCCCAAGGATCGATCCCAGCGCCCGGAAACTCTTGAGCGACAATCGGGGCGATCATAATACTAAAAGTGGCTACTCCAGCCATCCCAGAGTGCATCAAACGCCTGGCCATTTTCCCTCTTTGACGATAAAGAATGACCGCAAAAGCCCCTTTTCTGGACTCAAAATTCAAAAAATGCACCCGAAGTTGCCTTGAAAAGTACCCAGTTATCTCAATTGAAAATAGTTTGAGGTCACGAATAGCTACAAACAGAGGTCTAAATAACATATCCCTGGGCGCGAAAGAAGGTTAACACTTCGCTATATTGTTTGCAAGCTAGCTAGAAAATCTTCGTTGCTATCCGCTTTCTTTAGTTTCTCAAGCATCATCTGAGTACGCTCATCCTCAGGCACCATCTCAAGCATCCGCCTCAAGGTGTGAACCTTTGGAAGTAGTTTCTCCCCATATAATAGCTCCTCCTGACGTGTCCCTGATCTGCTGACATCAATTGCCGGGAAAATCCTTTTTTCGGCTAATTTTCGAGTTAAGTGAAGCTCCATATTACCTGTGCCCTTGAATTCCTCATAAATTAGGTCATCCATCCTAGACCCAGTCTCAACTAAGCAAGTCCCGATAATAGTTAATGATCCTCCTTTTTCAATTTTACGTGCGGCGCCAAAGAATTTTTTAGCAGGCTGGAGTGCGGAGGGGTCAAATCCACCGGTTAAAGTCCTTCCGCTTGTTGGAAGGGCTAAATTGTAAGCCCTGGCAGTCCTCGTGATTGAGTCCAATAAAATTATTACATCTTGCCCTTTTTCGACGAGCCTCTTGGCACGCTCTAAGGCGAGTTCCCCCGCTCTTGTTTGCTCATGAGGATCTTCGTCAAAGTTACTTGCGGCGACTTCCCCGCGTCCCTTAGTCACTGTTTCGACGTGCCGCGCGATGTCTGTGACTTCTTCGGGACGCTCTCCAATAAGGATTGCCATCAAATGAACCTTGGGGAAATTCTTGGCAATCCCCCCGATCATGTCTTTAATAAGCCAAGTTTTCCCAGCTTTCGGAGGAGAAACTATTAGCCCTCTTTGACCAAAACCAATCGGAGCAATTAAATCTATCACCCGAGTTGTTAATGGCTCTTTACCGGTTGCTAGTTTAATTTGCGCATCCGGGTATATCGCGACCAAATTTTCAAATTCTACTCTATTAGTCAGGGTTTCCGGTTTATCTCCGTTAACTTTTTCGACCTTCAATAGCCCCCAGTAGCGCTCATTTTCCTTTGGCCTTCTGGCAAGCCCTCCAATTAAGTCCCCATTCTTTAGATTAAATCTCCTTATTTGAGATGCTGAGATATAGATATCGTGATCGCTGGGGGAAAATTTGGGCCGCAAAAGCCCAGAGCCTTCATTGGCAATATCTAGCACTCCCTCAATATTTTCTGTTGGAAGGTTGCTGTCTGGCAATAAGCGGTCATCAACTACTAATGACGCGTCTTGACTATTATCTGGTAAGCTCGTCTTTGGCATTAAATGGAATTAATTCACGAATATAACGGGAAGCAGATATATCCTACTTATTGGTAGTGCTCTTGTCAACTGTCTTTGTGATTTCATAGCGAGAAATTGCCCCAAGCCCCAAAAGCAAAATAAATAAGCTAAACCACAAAGATACATCAATATCAGTGAGTAGCGAGCTAATAATCCTCCCGCCATTTGAGTCTGAAACCCCCATAACGCGCACTTCCCTATAAACAGATACCAACTTTCTGCACTTTTTATCATTTACAATGACGCTTGAAATAAAGTATCCCGGTTTTTCGTAAACATGATCTACAGAAGCTTTTTCGACCACTGCTAACTCGCTCCCATCGCCAAAATCAAACATATATTGGCTAGCCGCTTCCCCACTAATTAATTTAACTTCAAGAGGCGCCTGCCCTTCGTTTGGGGAAATTGCCAGACATTCAGCAACTGGATCACTAGCTTTAGTTTCCAAACGCGACAGCGCAAGAAATCCCAAGAAACCAACGGTAAAAATAATTACTGTCTTAAAAATCAATTTCATAAAAATATTCGAAAAAGTCTATCTTTTGGAGCGGAAGGAGGATTTTAACACAATCACAAAAAATATCAAAAGCAAAATGAACCCCGCCCACTCCAAAGCCTGAGGCCAGTAAAAAACATAGATGGTTAATGGATAATTATCAATGGATGAAGGAACCATCCAGCCGTTTTCCCAAGAATTAACTTTGACATGTTTGAAAATTGAAAATTGAAAATTTGAAAATTCAAATGCAATCCAACCTGATTCATGGCCTTGAGAAAGGGTCACTAAACCATCACCTTCAACCCGAATTTTATACAGAGCCGGACCATATTTTTTTACTTCCAAAATATCAATACCATTATCAATTCGCCTGATCTTGCCTAAATGGATATTCTGAACACTATCTGTATTTATCGGAGTAAATTCTATTTTTTCTATTATATTTTCTGATGAAATCCTTCCAAATGCGCGAGTTTCGATGTTGAGAGTATATCCAGCACCATTGATATTTTTAGGGTAAATCACAAAATACTCATCAAACTTTCCTTGAGGTAATAATTCTTCTAATTCTAAATAGCCCAATTCATTATTAAATAGATAGAGTTTAAGACCTCTACCAGAGATGTTTTCCCCCTTTATTCTCATCAAATAACCGGAATTATATTTTAATTCTGGGTAATAAAAATAATCACAACTGGCGGCATTATCAAAAGCTGAATATTTTACTCCACCTTCAAAATACTCTCTCTCTACCCTTCCTTCTTTATTGAGTTCGCAATTGTGAGGGTCTTTGTACCCATGCCCCGGCTCGAATGTTTCTGAGACTAGATCTCCTGTCCTGACCAAATTGCTTGGATCTTCATATCTCATCGGGGCATCATAAAGAAAGGCTGGAGAATATATTTCGTTATTGCTTTCCTGTTCTACTTGATAAATGGCCAAAAAACCAAAATCTTTTTGCTTACCCACCCGATTAGAATTGCGGATAAGATTCTCAAATTCCTTAATATACAAAATTTCATTTCCTCCACCAGCATTCATGACAGACTTATCAAGAAGAAGATAACGAACATCATATTTTACAAGGATTTCCTCAAATAGGGCTACCTCCTGAGAATAGATCGCAGTACTCATCACATTATAAAAGTCTTCATTAAATTCACTCCACCGATCAAAATCACGATCAAATTGAGCCTGCTCTATCCCAAACCAGCTAATTCCTGAGCCCTGATAGCCCCAATCATGGTAAACCCAATTCCACTTCGTATGTATTGGAAATTTTGCAATTCTTCCATTGGGATTATTTTTAAACCACTCATTTAATTCAAAATATTCATTTGGAATCAATATTTTCATAGGCGGACTTATCAAATTTCCTTCAAATGCAGGCTTCATGTATACAAAAAGGCCGACAAGAAGAGATATGCATAAAGCATAATATAAATACCCAAAAACCTTTCTTTTTTCCTGAAATATGGACGAAATCATATTAATCAGATACCCAAAATAATAGGAGGTGACGAAAATAAACAAAATGGACACTTTCGTAAATGGCGTTCTAAAGCCTTCCTTAAACAATCCGAAACTATCTCTTAAACTTGCATAGATATTTCCAAAAGGTAGATTCTCGTTAAGTAAAAAAAATAACGCCAACAAAAGAGGAGGGAATAACGCAACGGAAATTTTATCCCTTTTAATAAGAGAGAGAGCAAAACCACATAGAAATATTCCCGCGAATATATATCCGGCGCACCTTACAGGAGAATCAAGCCATTTTTCCCACTCATCCATTAACCCTACAAACTTCAGAGATTTAAAATCATATTCCTTCCAAGAAAACAAAAAACTCTTGTGGACAATAATGTTTCCAAATGTTCCATATTCTTTATTTCTTAAAAATGCTTCCTCACTAAATAGTTTGTTAATTTGCGAAGACTCAATGATATGAGATTGATTAATTACCGAATAAATATTCGGGAAAATCCAATATAGATTGGCAATGAGTACTGTCAAAAGTACCACCACCCCCCTCTTGATATTTCTTAAGCGAGAATAAACAATTGCAAAAAGAGCAAGAGAAACAAAAAAGGCATAAAACAAAGTGGCCGCATAGGCCTGTGGACTTGCCAGCCACGAAATTATAAGCAAGGATAGCAATGTCCTTCTTCTCCCCAAATTTAAATATTTAAGGCACAGTAAAAATATCCAAGGTAGAAGTGCAAATTGTGCCGCGAACATTTCAAAGGGTACATAAAATATCTGAAGTGTCCCAAGATTCAATAAATAATACAGCGATCCCAGAAACGCTGGCCAATTGCTCTTCCGTTTTTCAAGAGCGTAATTAATAAAGAAATATACACCTAATGGCCCCAAAATAAGCGCTGAAAAAAAATACAAGTACCTTAATAAGTTCAATGGAAAAAACAAAGATGAAAGCCATAATAGGAATATTCTCGGGAGCTCTGCCATATGAGAGTGGGCGGCAATTGCCCCCACGCCTTGCTCAGATCGCCACACGCCCCAAAAAACTCTTTTTAAATTCAACAAAAAATCAAACTCGGGATGAAGGGTATCCCAGCCGGAAAGCCAAGTCCCAGGAATGTAATTTTGCCACGACAAAAATATCCCAGTGCCAATAATCACTGTCGGGAATAGATATTTCGAGAAATTTCTTACGAAGTTTGTCATCGTACATTATTTAAACAAATAAACGCTTATTTACTTAAAAAATGCGGCGACCTTTTTCCTTTCTCAAGGAGATTTAAGGTCGCCAACATAACTCCCACAAAGAGCATACATTATCGATTCACGACGGATTCCAATATAACAAGGATCCGGTCTCCGGCATGAACAATGACTCGTATATTAACCGAATCACATCCTTCCGCTCTGCCGCAACCAGCACCAGCATTTGGTCCGTCATCACCAGAGTTCAAAATTTCACCGGTTTCGGAGTCAGCGAAGGTTCGCATATTGAGCATGTTGGCACTCGCGTGCGAGACAATGCCCCACACTGCCCAATCAAGCTCGTTCCCATTCCAATACCGACCCATGACGGTGAATCCATTGTCCACACGCTCGTCTCGCCAAGTGTAAGTTTGATCCATGACGTTTACCAAGAGCAACATACACCCTTGGCCATTCACAGTTGTTGAGCACGTCATGCCCTCAAACTCATAATCACCAGTGATAAGGCGGTAGTGCTGTGCCGGGACAACAATATCGCACCGCTGATCCTGCTCACAAAAGGGCGAATCATCTTCCGCATATTCCAATCCATTAGCAGACTCAAACTCGGGAACCAAAGAGTTCTCGACATTTGGGAATGTCTGCCAAAGATCTGGCTCCGGAATACGAAGCCGCCTAATCCACTCCTCAACAATGGGATCGTCTTCAAGATGAATCTCTTGGACATCCCAGATACGATCTGGAATCGGTAGCGTTGTCGAAAGCAACATAGAAACCGGTGTATAGATTATTAACGGCGACGGCGTCGGCGTGCTGGTCGAAGTTGCCGTTGACACAGTTGCGCTAGGTGTCACGCTCGGCGACACAGTGGGCGTCATCGTCGGCGTATTCGTCGCCGCAGTTGCCGCTTCCGGCGAACCATCGACTGAAGCCCACACCGCCGTTCCGGCAATCGCTAGGATTACCACCGCCAAAAGAATCAACATGATGTTACGCATTTTATGCTCTCCTTGGTCATCTTGACCACTAGAATTGATTGGTTGTGAAACTGGTGCCACAAATGCCGAAAGCTCTTCGTCATCTTCGAAGTCGTCGAAATCAAGGTCACTGTCACCATCGTCATCGACAATATCATCCTCCTCATCCCAGGGATCATCATCTGGCCAATCTTCCGGCTCAAGTTCTGTGCTGGGCAAAGCCGCAGTGTCGGTGTCTGGCAACACATCCGCTTTCGCGAAGTTCACCTTGGCACAAAACTCGGCTTCAAACGAAACCGGATACTGCCAAAAAAGTTTGTTCTCCTCAGATGGAAATTTCTCATACTCAGAAACGAATTTACCTTCCACTAGCTTCCCTATCTCGATCGATTCGATCAGGTTCTCTGGAAATGCCAAGATGCGAATTTCCGTTTCAAATTGAGCACGCCCTTTGTCATAAAACGGCTTGTCAACCTTTACACTACCCATTTTAGGGTCATAAAATACGTTCACCATATCCACCGTACCTGCTCCTTCTCCGCTTTTGCGGACTATAAACACGTCTAGTTTGTATGCCTATGTAAAAGTACCGCTTTGTACTAATTATTTACGCACTCGTTTTGAGCTTAAATCTGTACAAAACTGCTGAAGAAATAAGTAGTCCTATCCCAATAACTTTTAGGCTCACGTCGCCAATCCCGGCATCTACCACTTGATATTTAATTTCAGGGGTTCTCGCACCACAAACAACTCCTTGCCCGTAAGAATTTACGCAAGTAGTTTGAGCAAACGCCCCCGGAGCAGTGGCAAGTGCTATCAAAATCATTAAGCTGACCAATAATTTCTTCATGTTACAAGTATGTGTATTGTGTACAAACGTATATATTATTTTATAAACGTGTACATTATGATATAAACGCGTACATTATAAGATATAATTAGATCCTAAGCAACCTTGCGTACCGAAAGACCCTAATCTCGCTATCTAGGGCCTGGCAGGTGTAAAGAATGAGGTCAGCTGAGTAGTCAGTGATGCGATCGCTAGTACTCTCTTTATAAACAGCATAAACATATTTACGCTTATGCCAAATAATTTCCACTAAATCCCCTTCACGAAGCTTTGGAAGGTTAAAAAAAGAGTTTTCGCGCCTAAATTTGTTGCTCCAAACAAGGTAGCCAAATCGATGAGCCGCTAAGACCATCGGCTTGTCCCCCGCGCCCGGAGTCCCAGACCCCGGGGTCCTCCACACGCCATCGCGCAAGGCATCTTCGACGCTTTCAAATGACGCTTCATGGATCTCAGTATTTACTCCTATTGAAGGGATAATAATCGTGGGGACAAGGGGAAGAGAGGAATCATACTTTGGTCGGTAATCATTTGCCTTTTGCAAGCTCTCGGCCGCATTGGCTGTCTCTGTAATCCTTTGGGTAACTTGGTCGACACGGGGGTTATTCAAAAAATACCAAAAGCTTGGACCAAAAGAAACCAATAAACTCACAAGCCCCAGAGTAGCCAACACCTTCACTAATTTATTAACCAATGAATTTTTTGTGGTATTAGCGGAAGGAGCTTCGTAAATATAAATAAATTGCGTACTATTTTGACTATTCATTTGACTAAGGCTTTAGTTAGCACAGCCCCGAAAGGAGCGGGTAGTGCGCCTGCCCTACACACCACCCGTCCCTGTCGGGGCCATACGCCCTTGACAAACAACCACCTTTGTGACTATCTTTAACATGATCAGTCCCGCTTGCTGGGACATTGACGCAGATATAGAGCATTGTTACTCGTGTTTTTTTATCCGTACTCGGGTCTTTAATAACAACGGTAAACGATGCTCTTTTCTGTTTTATAGATATTATCACTACTCCATCTCTATTGTCAAACCCCATAATAAAATATATCTAAAAATACGATAATCCTATAAGGTAATAATGTTAAATTAATCCCTGTTTGCGGCCCTTTTTGAAGAAGAAAATAGATTGTGGATAAGTCTATTTAGACTAATTTCTTCGCTTGTAATATTTTTATACCCTTGGGATTTGGCTTCTTTGACACGCTTCTCGTGCGAACTAACTTTTCTTATCTCCCCCAGTAACCCAATCTCACCAATCGCCGCAAGGTTTGTCGGCATCGGCTTATCAAAAAAACTTCCGGCGATAGAAAGTGCGATTGCCAAATCAGCGGCTGGGTCGCTAACCTTTATCCCGCCTAGAACGTTTACAAATACATCGTATTCATACAAAGGGATCCCCGCCCGCCTTTGAAGCACCGCCAAAATAAGCTCAACTCGCCTAAGGTCCACCCCCTGCACGACCCTCTTAGGAAAAGCCATTTTTGACTTGGCAACAAGGGCTTGTATCTCAACCAAGACTGGCCTAGTCCCCTCCATGAGTACTGCAACCATGCTCCCTGGTGCATTTCTTGCCTTTCCGATGAATAATTTACTGGCATCCGTCACTGGCGCCAGTCCCCCTTCTCCCATTTCAAAAATACCGATCTCGTCCGTAGGCCCAAAACGATTTTTAACACTCCTTAATATCCTAAGTCCCCGATTTATATCCCCCTCAAACCAAAAAACTGTGTCCACAATGTGACTTAATGTATTTGGTCCAGCGACCGTTCCGCTTTTAGTGGCGTGCCCGACTAAAATAACCGGAATATTTGAAGACTTGGCAAACGCCGCAAGCCGTGAAGCGCACTCCCGCACCTGTCCCACTGAGCCACTCACACCAGATAAATCATCTGTCGTAATCGTCTGGATAGAATCAACCATCATAATCTTAAAATCCCCGCGATATTCACTTGCTGTACCAATAGCAGTGTCAACATTTAATACCTCCAAAACACTAAGCGCCTGCGGGCTAACCCCAATTCTTTTTGCCCTTAGCCTAATTTGTGCCATGGATTCTTCGCCGGCGACATATAGCACCTTCCCTAATTTCTGAGCAATTTGTAAAAGTAGGGTAGATTTCCCCACGCCAGGATCGCCAGCCAGTAGAATTACCTGTCCGGGAACAATTCCTCCCCCAAGCACCCGGTCAAACTCACTAATTTTTGTAGAAATTCGTTTTGAAGATTTCAGAGGGACTTTTGATAAATTTATTGGCTTTATGCCAGTTTGTATTCCTTTGCCCTTTGCTCTGTGTCCTGTGTACTGTGGAGACAAGGTTTCAACCATACTTCCCCAAGTCCCGCATTCAGGGCATTTTCCTGCCCAACCGACTTGAGAAAACCCACACTGCTGACAGACATATTTCGAGTGAACCTTGGCCACAAGCCCAATTATACACAAATAAAAAACCCTGTAAGGAAACTTACAGGGCCTTATAATGCTTCCTAATTTCCTCGATTGTGTACTTCCGACGATCAAAAAGCACTTGCTCAACCATCGGCGGACCGAATTTTATAATGACCATATCGGTAACGCCAGGTTTGACCCCCAAGCCTGATTCGATTTCCGCGCGTTGTTCCCAAATGCGAGTGTTCGTACGTGCAGTTAAAAGAACCCTGCCATCACTTCTGAAACACCTAATCTGATAATCGGTAATCCAGTTCACAGCCCACCTCCAGGTAGCTTACTCTGCGATCTATGGGAGTTTGAATAAAAATGGTTAACTTGTCAAATTTCCCACTAAAAAACCCGCAGGTCCTTATGGGATCGCGGGTTCGCAAATTCATAAACAATTAATTCAACTCTCCAGTTATGAGGATCTTTGTAATCCTCCCTTTCCGAAACAGGAAAATTGACTTGAGCAAAACCTCTCCGGCACTCCAATCTCGGAGGAGATTACGAAGATCGCGGACCTCGTCATCATAATACCAAGCACCCTGCGCTAATCCGCGCATAAAATAATGGACTCTCATGACTGATAAAATCCGCCAGTCGATACCTTGAAAAACGTCCAGTGCTTTGCTTACGCCGCGCGCCTCGAGGATTTCATCCACCGAGATAAGCATCCCAAGCTTCAAGCACAACCGAAAAACAAAAGTCGTCAGCATTGCTACCTACTCCTTGAGAAATACTAAATCAGATGAACAATTATCTCACTATGGGATAAATATGTCAAAAATATTACTTGTACCCTATCGGCTTTGAAGAGGTGACGATCAAACCAAGGGAAATTTTTCGAGATTTGGAATCAACATCTTCAATGTAGCAATTTAACTCTTGCCCTTTCTTTAAAGCCGTTCCCGGCGGGATTTTGGTCATATGAATTAGCCCTTCAATTCCCGGAGTTAGCTCCACAAACACTCCAAAATTGCTAACTTTAACAATCTTCCCCTTAAGTCTGTCTTCCGGCTTATATTTCTTCTCAATTTCAACCCATGGATCTCCTTGGGCCTGCTTCATGGAAAGCGCTAATTTCCCATCTTCAACATGAAGCACTTGCACCTCGACAGTATCGCCCTCCCTCAAAAATTCTCTTGGATCAGACACTTTTGCCCAAGACAATTCAGAAACATGGACTAATCCCTCTACGGGAACTTTATTAACCTTTATTTCTACAAATACTCCAAACGAAGTGACCGTGGTAACCACTCCTTTAAACACATCGCCTTCTTTTACGGACTTTATCGCTTTTTGAGTGCGCTTTATTTCGCTCGCTTCACTTACAGCGCGCTCGCTTAGGACAAGTCTCTGCTTTTCGGGGTCCACTTCCAAGACTTTCACCAAAAAGGTCTGCCCGACTAATTTTTCAGGATCTCGACTAGCCACTTTTCCAAGCTGAGAAACCGGCACAAAAGCGCTCATCGAATCAACCTCTACGGAAACCCCACGATCGTTAACACTAATTCCGCAAACGGTGAGAGTGCCGCCAGTCTTTTTAAGATCAGTTAATCTGCTCCAAAACTGGGCGCGGGCCGCATGGCGCGCTGATAGTAAGACATGGCCGTCAAAAGTCTCGGGATCGATCACCACGAGCTCAACAGTCTCACTCTTTTTGAGAGTCTTCAAAAATCCACGGGTTTCAGTATAATAAATGCCGCGGATAACTCCTTCTGTTTTTCCACCGATATTAAAATCAGCCTGACTTTTCTCAAGACCTATTAATTTCGCTTTCACTTTTTGGCCGCGTTTAAACCCGTGTATTTCTAAAGGAGACCGCAAAAGGAGCTCTGCCATCGTAACTTTTCCACGAGAAGCCCTCGGCTTTACCGCCTTGTTTTTAGTTACTGATTTTCTTACTGCCATTAAAAATAATCTTAAAGCTGTTGCTGATTGGATCAGCAATGAAGTATTTTCGCGGTCCGTTGCCGGACAACTATCGTCCCCGCTGCTCCGTTTTACTTCTGAGTTCGGAATGGAATCAGGTAGTTCCAGAGCGCTAGAATCACTGACCCAACCCGCAACAGCTATAGTTTTTATACTTTGATTACTGAAGAGAAAAGCTCGAAAGCCTAACGACTTATTCGTGCATGGTAAGCTTAAGCCCTTACGGGCCTACTACTGCCTGCCGATCAACCTGGTAGTCTTCCAGGAGTCTATGAGTTCTTATCTTGGAGTGGGCTTCCCGCTTAGATGCTTTCAGCGGTTATCCCTTAGGAATGTAGCTACCCGGCGTTGCGGCTGACGCCACAACCGGCACACTAGGGATTCCCCCAACCTGGTCCTCTCGTACTGAGGTTAGCTCTCCTCAAAACTCACACGCACACACCGGATAGAGTCCGAACTGTCTTGCGACGTTCTGAACCCAGCTCACGTAGCGCTTTAATGGGCGAACAGACCAACCCTTGGGACCTTCTTCAGCCCCAGGATGCGCTGAGCCGACATCGAGGTAGCGATCCGCCTCGTCGATATGGACTCTCGGAGGCGACTACTCTGTTATCCCCGGAGTAGCTTTTATCCATTAAGCTCCGTCCCCACCCATTGAGGATCGGAGGATCATTAAGACCTGGTTTCCCACCTGCTCCACAAGTACGTGTCGCAGTCAAGCTGGCTTATACCTTTACGCTTTCACCACGATTTCCATCCGTGGTAAGCCAACCTTTGTGTCCCTGCATTACTCTTTAGCAGGGTACTGCCCCAGTAAAACTGCCCATCTGACACTTTCCTTGAACCTGTTATAAGGCTCGTAAGTAAGATTTGCCACATTTCAAAGAGAGGTGTTACATTGTCCCCTTCGATTGCTCTCAGGGTCCCTCCTGCGCTAGACAATTAAAATGCACAAATCAATGCCAGACTACAGTAAAGCTTCACGGGGTCTTCTTGTCCTGGTGTGTGTAGGCCGCGTCTTCACGGCCATCGCAATTTCGCCGAGCGGATGTTTAAGACAGTTACTGGCTCGTGATGCCATTCGTGCGGGTCACTAATTAAGTGACAAGGAACTTCGCTACCGTAGAACAGTTATAGTTACTGCTGCCGTTTACCGGAGCTTCGGTTCACAGCAGTCCGATGTAACATCGGACCACCGATCCCCTTAACTTACCGGCACTGGGCAGGCATCGGCCCATATACTTCACCTTGCGGTTTCGCATGGACCTGTGTTTTTGATAAACAGTCGACCAGTACTCCTTCGCTGCGACCCCACCTCATCGGAGGGGCACCTCATCTCCCGAAGTTACGAGGAGCTGTCTTGCCGAGTTCCTTAAACATCCTTCTCTCGCTCGCCTTAGTCTACTCAACCTGCCCACCTGTGTTGGTTTGCGGTACGGCTTAATATTGGTTTTGCTTGCGAACCTTTTCTTGTAAACTGAAAGGTTCAAAATTGCCCTGATCTCTCAGAACTCTGCATAACTACTCGTTTAAACGCTCTTGCGGATTTTCCAACAAAAGCTGACTAATAGCTTGCACCCTAATTCAATAAAGGGCTTCAATCTTCCAATTCAGTTAATCCTCAAGCTAAAACAACCAATACCAAGTGTCCGAATATTAACGGACTGTCCATCGACTACGCCAATTGGCCTCGCCTTAGGAACCGACTAACCCCCGGACGACGAACGTTGCCGGGGAAACCTTGGGCTTACGGCGGTCCGAATTCGCATCGGACTTGCTCGCTACTTATGCCAGCATTCTCACTTCCAATCGCTCCACCTAACTTTACAATTAAACTTCACAGCAATTGGAACGCTCCCCTACCACTCCCGATAAAATCGGGAATCTCTAGCTTCGGTACCATCTTTAATCCTCGATGAATTTTAGGCGCCTCACTCCATTGACCAGTGAGCTGTTACGCTTTCTTTGAAGGATGGCTGCTTCTAAGCCAACCTCCTGGCTGTCTGCGGAATGAGACTTCCTTTAAAACTTAAGATGAATTTAGAGACCTTAGCTGAGAGTCTGGGTTGTTTCCCTTTCGTCCTATGAGCTTAGCCCCATAAGACTGTTTACTTTGCGTCCACGTCAGTATTCGGAGTTTGGTTGATCTCGCTGGCTTTCGCTCGCGAGACCAGTCAGTAGCTCTACCCCTGACGCGTTTTTACAAAGCACGGTGCCTATACACCTTTCGGGGAGAACCAGCTATCTCTAGGCTCGATTAGCATTTTACAATCTAACCACAAGTCATCCCAGCACATTACATCGTACACGGGTTCGGGCCTCCCTCCGATTTTCATCGGAGTTCACCCTGCTCATGGTTAGCTCGCCTAGTTTCGGGTCTTTCGCTAGCTGCTTAAACGCGCTTTTAACACTCGGTTTCCCTGCGCCTACCCCCGCTCGGGGTTAGACTTGCAGATAACGAAAACTCGCTGGCTCATTCTTCAATAGGCACGGTATTACCCCTCACCATTTCCGTCTAAACTTGAAATTATTCTTTTTTTTAATTCAATTAATCCTCTCGCATGATGTTTCAATTTTTTCTCTCGTGTCATCGCGTCAGATTTTGATAAAAAAGCTTCGTAATATATTAGCTTCCAAGGTTTCTGAAATTTGGTTGATTTATTCTCACCATTATTATGCTGTTCAAATCTTCTTCTCAAATTATTGGTATAACCAATATAAATCTTTTGAGTTTTTAAAGATTTTAGAAGATATATATAAAACACAATTTAAGTATATCTATTAAACAGAAATGGTGAGGGGCTTTACCGGTTTGTTTGCAAACAGTTTCAGGTACTATTTCACTGGCCCTCTCGGCCTTCTTTTCACCTTTCCCTCACGGTACTAGTTCACTATCGGTCATAAGTTGTATTTAGCCTTGGAGGATGGTTCCCCCAGATTCCCACGGAGATGTCGACCGTGGTACTCAGGATACCTCTAGGGGTTATCAGGGTTTTGTGTACAAGACTATTACTTTCTTTGGTATTGCATTCCAGCAATTTCTACTACCCTTCAAACTCCCACATTGAGGTCCTACAACCTCCTCTCACCATATTCCGAAGAATATGATGAGGGATTTGGGCTCTTGCCGTTTCGCTCGCCGCTACTAAGGCAATCTCTTTTGATTTATTTTCCACTGAGTACTTAGATGTTTCAGTTCCTCAGGTACCTTTCTACACCTTAATATTTACTATTAAATAGAAAAACTTGGGGTGTAAATAGTCCCGCAAAGCGGGACTGGGTTCTCCCATTTGGAAATCGTCGGATCAAAGCTTTGTGGCAGCTCCCCGGCGCTTATCGCAGCCTTACGCGTCCTTCATCAGCAACTTATGCCTAGGCATCCACTGTTTGCATTAAGTAGACTTTCGGCATTTCTCTTCAGATGTCAAAGTACAATCCGAGAGTGGACCCGAGGGGATTCGAACCCCTGACCCCTACATTGCAAATGTAGTGCTCTAAGCCAACTGAGCTACGGGCCCCTGAGCACAGGAATACTAAATGAAGTTAATTAACGAGGCTAATTTCCACAACTGCCCCCTCGTTTATATGTTTGTGGCATATTCATAAAGTTTCCGAACTCAAAGTTAGTGAAGATTATACTATTATATTTGGGTCTAGTCAAACAACGAGACAGAATGCCCCTCAAACTGATATACTACGAGGCGCGGGCTTGTAGCTCAGTTGGCTAGAGCGCCAAACTGATAATTTGGAGGTCCCAGGTTCGAGTCCTGGCAAGCCCACTCGCTCTGCTCACAGACTTTCCAGTTCTCGATATCGCTCCTTTGGATCGTCGAGTCCTGGCAAGCCCACTTGATTTTCAAATCTCAGTTGGATAAATTGATAGTACAATGTCGCTCACCCAAAAAGACTTTGATGAAATCGAACAAGTAGTTGAAAAGGTTGTTAATAAAAAAACAAGCAATCTCCCCACAAAAGATGAGTTTTTTGGTTCTATGGACAAACTAGTGACAGAAATTAAAGCGTCTCGTGAAGAGCAGACCATATTGTCTCACAGAGTCTCTGATCATGAAGATCGGATTGAAAAGATCGAGAATAAGCTTCAGATACCCTCAAATTAATTTAGATAAAGCCGAGTCTGGCAAGCCCACTAATAAATTACTATCTACCCCATAATATTGACTTTTTGGGAACCGATTATTATCTCGAGTTCCGAGTCCAGCGCGCAGACGACGGGCACTATGAATGTGTCCCAACTGAATAGCGCTGATTAACATCAAAGGGTGAACCCTAAAGTTCACCCTTTTTTTGTGTATAATAAGCTTAATGCAGAGCCTTGTGACACTTTTTTTGAAAATTCCCAGAGAAACTGAGGTCACTCCGGAGGCCGCCCAAACTTTCCTGGCAAGCCTCACCCAAATCAATTCTGTTACAAGTTTCCAAAAATTAAGAGGGTTTAGACCACAAGTGCTATCGCTTGAAATTGCCTCCATTAATTCGCAAATTATCTTTTTAATTACTTGCGACAAAGAATTGGTCCCGTTTGTGGAGGCCCAAATCCAGTCAAACTATCCGCTCGTCATCATCGAGCGCATCGAGGATCCTTTGGGGGAACATAAACTCAGCGTCAAAGAACTAACTCTAAGGAGAGGTAACTATTTCCCAATTAACACTTATCCTTTGTTTCAAGATGTTGATCCCTTGTCTTCAATACTAACTGTCCTAGCAAAGCTAAAAGTCAATGAGTTTGCCATGGTCCAGTACTCTCTTGAATCAATAAGCGGCTCTTGGCAGGGAGGAGGCCAGCGCTATGCAGAAACCGGCGGGGGAAAAACAGAAGAAGGGGTTTATATTGCCCATCCCGAAGCCGCGATCATCAAAGAAAAAATATCTTTTCCCGGGTTTGCGGTATCACTAAGATTAATCGGTTCATCCCAAATTACCCTTAACGCCCTTGCCAGTAGCTTTGGGGTATTTGCAAAATCGGACGGAAATTCCCTAGTCTCCCGCTCAAAAGGAGTATTCGGGCGAAGGTCGCTTATTAATGATGCCCGCAATCGAAGAGTTACCGACAGGCAAATCCTAAATATTTCCGAAATCGCAACCATTTGGCATTTGCCAAGCGAGAAAGTAAAAATCCCCTCCATAGTGTGGGGCACTTCAGTCCTTTCCGAAGCCCCTGAAAACTTACCCGTTTCACAAGATAAAACCGACGAAGAAAAACAAAATATAAATTTTTTTGCCAAAGCTCCTTATAAAAACAAGGAGACGACTTTTGGTGTTTCCTCAAAAGACAGGAGAAGGCATATGTGGGTCGTCGGGAAGACCGGCACCGGCAAATCTACCCTTATTGCCAACATGGCCATTGATGACATTAAAAAGGGGCAGGGGATTGCGGTCATTGATCCGCATGGTGATCTTTGCGAAACTATTTTGGACTATATCCCAAGCCACAGGATTAATGATGTTGTTTACTTCAATCCCTTTGATCGCGACCATCCGATTGTCATTAACCCTCTTGAAGTGACAAGTAAAGAAGAGGCGGAGCTCGTGGTCTCGGGCCTCATGAGTATTTTCACGAAAATTTGGGCAAACGTGTGGTCTGCCCGGATGGAATATATTCTCCGAAATACCCTCCTTACTCTTTCGCAAGTACCGGAGACAACTTTTGCTGATGTCCTTACAATCCTAACGGATAGAAAATACAGGGACCGCATCTGTGAAACAATCGATGATCACTCTCTCAAACAATTTTGGATCACAGAATATAATCAAATGCCGGATAGACTTCAAAAAGAGTCTATTTCACCGATACAAAACAAGGTCGGGCAGTTTGTGACTTCCCCATTAATCAGAAAAGTGATCGGCTCTCCCAAAAGCACTATTCACTTAGATGAAGTAATGGACGAGGGCAAAATTCTCCTCGCAAATCTTTCCCAAGGGAAAATTGGCGAAGATAATTCAGCTTTGCTTGGAGCGACTTTGATAACCAAATTACAGCAAGGAGCGATGCAAAGAGTAAATATCGATGAAGAAAAACGCCGAGATTTTTACCTCTACGTTGACGAGTTCCAAAATTTTGCCACCACAAGCTTTATCAAAATCCTTTCAGAAGCCCGAAAATACAGGCTTAATTTGATGCTTGCCAATCAGTACATGGCCCAGATCCCGGAGGATGTCCAAAAGGCGATACTCGGGAATGTGGGGAGCTTGATCTCATTTGGAGTCGGAGCGGAGGATGCTGAAGTAATTCACAAAGAATTTTCAGAAGTGTTTTCGCAAAATGATTTAGTTAATCTTTCAAACTTTCAAGTTGCTGTAAAGCTCATGGTTGAGGGGCATGCTTCGAGGCCGTTTTTGGCACATACTCTGCCTGAGCCAGCAAGTAAAAACCAAAATAGAGAGACGGTAATTCAAGTTAGCCGAGAGCGCTGGAGCCAAAAGCCGGGGACAGATATCAAAAGCCATGGTCAAAAATATATTGAGCGCCGCGAAGCCGCTCAAGCCCGCTCCCGAGAACAACAACAGCCCCAACAAAGACAATATCGCCCTCAACATAGAAATTAGACCAAAAATAAGGTATAATTTTCCCGCACCATAAATCGATAAACGAATCCTTATAGGGAGTGTGTAATGAAAATAGCGACGGCTATTCAACTTTTCTTGTCTATCGCCCTAGTTGTAATCTTTTGTCTTGCTTATCTGCCAGTAACGGGATCCATAGCAGATGAAACGGCACCGATCGAGGAGCCTGCAGAAATGCAAACAACGCAGGAAGTGGCCGTAGAAAAACTGCAAGATCTCGGCGAATTTCACGCCTTATGGAGCATTAATGACGGCACGGGAGTGCGTTTAGTTGTCACCGGCGGCCCTGAGAGCACTGCAGTCGGACTGCGCTTTGCTGGCATCCAATCTGTGAACGTCGTTGAGGACACAGCCGACATGGCTGATCACACAATGTGGCTTATCATTGTCGCCCTGCGATTACAACCAGACAGGGTGTGTCAAGTGATTATCGGCAACAGTCCCGCGAGCACCGCCTCGTTTGAATGCCCAATCGGCTAAATAATAAACAATGTGATACGAGCACTTGGAAGCGATTTCAAGTGCTTTTTTTGTGGGGGAAAATCCCTCAACACCTAAATATATGACTAGAAGCGGATCCGGTTTAGTAACCCCAAACCGCGAACTTAAAGGGGGGTGTTTTTGTCCGTCATTCGGACCTTACTCCTTAGAAAGGAGGTGATCCATCCCCACCTTCCAGTAGGGATACCTTGTTACGACTTAATCCTCATCGCTAGTTTCACCGTCTCCCGATACAATCGGGATTCGGGTGCCTCCAACTTTGCTGACTTGACGGGCGGTGTGTACAAGACCTGAGAACGTATTCACCGCGGCTTAGCTGATCCGCGATTACTACCAATTCCGCGTTCATGAGGGCGAGTTGCAGCCCTCAATCCCCACTGAGAAGCCGTTTGATGGGATTAGCTCCCGCTTGCGCGTTGGCAACCCATTGTCGGCTCCATTGTAGCATGTGTGTTGCCCTAGACATAAGGGCCATGCTGACTTAACGTCGTCCCCACTTCCTCCCCGAAAATCGGGATAGTCCTGAATGAATAATTCAACATTCAGCAAGGGTTGCGCTCGTTACCCCACTTAAGGGAACACCCCACGGCACGAGCTGACGATAGCCATGCAGCACCTGTCTAACCTCTCCATCAAAGATAGATTCCAGACTATTTCTAGCCGGCATTAAAAATTAGATGTCAAGTCTAGGTAAGGTTCTTCGGTTCGTCTCGAATTGAACCACATGCTCCACTGGTTGTGCAGATCCCCGTCAATTCCTTTGAGTTTTAGCCTTGCGGCCGTACTCCCCAGGCGGCTCGCTTCACGCGTTAGCTTACGCCCCATCCTCTTTCAAAAGAGAACAGAGCTGGCGAGCATCGTTTACGGCTAGGACTACAGGGGTCTCTAATCCCTTTCGCTACCCTAGCTTTCGTCCCTGAGCGTCAGAGTATTCTTAGCTACCTGCCTTCGCCCTCGGAGTTCCTATCGATATCAACGGATTTCACCCCTACACCGACAGTTCCGGTAGCCCCAAAAACTCTCTATCCTGGCAGTATTGTTCCCCTTCCTCCGGTTAAGCCGGAGTATTTAAAGAACAACTTGCCAAGTCGCCTACGGACTCTTTACGCCCAATAAATCCGGGCAATGCTTGCACCCTACGTATCACCGCAGCTGCTGGCACGTAGTTAGCGGGTGCTTATTCTCTCCGATGTCTCCATCGGAGCAAAAGAAGTTTACAACCCTAAGGCCTTCATCCTTCACGCGGCGTCGCGGCGTCAGACTTTCGTCCATTGCGCACGATTCCCGGTTGCTGCCTCCCGTAGGAGTGTGGCCCGTATCTCAGTGCCACTCTGGGGGTACACGCTCTCACGTCCCCTACCCGTCGAAGCCTTGGTAGGCCATTACCCTACCAACAAGCTGATGGGAAGTAGGCTCATCTTCTAGCGAGCAGTTACGCCCTTTGGTCCATAGACCACATGCGGTATTAATTCCCGTTTCCGGGAGCTATTCCCCACTAAAAGGTAGATTCCTACTTTGTACTCAGCCGTTCGCAACTTTCCCTCACAATTTCTTGCGAAATGGTGAGGGACCGTTTTACTTGCATGCCTAATGCACGCCGCCAGCATTTACCCTGGGCCAGGATCAAACCCTCAAATTTGTGACGAGTTATAATTGCCCTGACTGCGTGACTTTGCGCGAGCCAGGCTCGCCATTCACGCTTCCAGTCATATATTTAAGGTGTCAAAGAACATTTTAATCGAGGCAAATGAAAAACCGCCCTAAGGCGGTCACATATAAACGGGCAAGCCCAGTTAATTAATTACCTCATTAGTAGAAGGAATCATATCATGATAATTAGAAACAATCAAATTGGCTTTAATAACAATTAAATTGACTATTTTACTAACCTATAATATAATGCTGTACGCGTGCGATTTTCGTACGGATGATGTACTGAGTTTGTAGACTACTGGTCTTTGGGCTTGTGTCTGCAACTCACTAGCACATTTTAAGGAGAAGGAAATGTCAGCATATAAGGTAGTTGGGTTAGATGATAAAAATATGTCATCAACCAGTATCGTAGTGCTTATGGGAAATGCGCTCCCCAATAGCTTTGCGGGGGTTGAAGCGTTGCATTCATGCCATGCAAATAAAAGTAGCCCAATGACGTACAACGAAAGATCCTCGATCTATGAATGTCAATGCGGTAGAAGAATTGCACTGAGCAATAACCGCAAGACCGAAATCTTTCAGGCGCTGTCAAAAGGAGAAATAACGCTCTCACCTTCAAGCTATGTTGGTGACGGCGGCCAAAACATACCTGTGATTTTGATCACAGAAGAAGACCTAAAAACACGGAACGAGGCCGGTCCGTACGCAATTGCGATATCTGACAACAAATAAATTCTCCTGAATTAAACCTCCCGGGGCAAACACAAAGATTTGTCCCGGAGGTACTACTAATTTCTTCACAAAAAAAGGGGCAAGCCTCAACGGTTACCCCTTACTAGGTAAAATTCTAAGCAAAAGCAAATTCTTTCTCTTTAACCTCAATACCGTATTCGATAAACTCGGCGCTCAGAGCCTGAAAATCTTTCTCGGCAGTGCGCAACAATGGATAGGCACAGTCTTTTGGGACGACCCTTGTGGCCTTCGTTACCAGTGAAATGACCTCTGCAATTCTTTCATTTCTACACAGTAACCCCCAAATTATCCGGCCCTTTTTGTCAGCACTTACCACCCAGATTGCATCAACACTGTCGCCAAGCCTATCTAAAACCTCGCATGCACACTCGCCACTGCAACCTTCGGCATCGAACAAAACGACACGCAACGGTAACATTTCTACCCTCCAGCAATATATCGGACGATGGTGCTTGGGGAAATTATACCAAAAAAAAGGGTGAACCCAAAAGATTCACCCCTATCTAATCAGGCGCGCTATTCGATAATATTTGCGCCCAGAGCGGCGGCGAGCTCCGCCTTTAATGTTGGTTTATCGCCGCGAAATACCTGCGACTGGAAGACAGAGCTCCCAAAATGAACGTCCAGCCCGCGTTGAGTCAAAAGTCCCGCATTGATCCTGTCGGCGTCAACATAGTTCCGACAGATCAATATATGGCACACTGTCTCAAATATCTTCCAGGGATAGACGGCCACTCCAATGGTGGAATCTTCCTGAATCGCCTTCACTGCTTCCTGTCGCCCATTAAAAAAAGCAACATCCACCCGCAATCCCACCGCCATTTCTTGCTCTCCTTTAAATGTTGGTTATCGATTTCTGTTGCCTGGCAATTATATCAAAAAGGGGCAAAATCCAAAAGATTTGCCCCTTGTCAGGCAGTACCTAGATGACCGACACCTGTGATATAAGATCAACAACTGTTTGAGGGTCTGGAACAGTGGTGCGTATAGACGGCCACCGTAAAACCCTGCCGCTTACCGCATCAGGAAGGACCTCTGCCACTTTATTAAGATCCTCAACATTCTTTGACACCAACACGGCGTAGGGATACTCCTCTCCCTCACACCTAAAGACGGCAATGTTGGACGGATTATGTGGATCCATAATCGCCTCAAGTGCCCCAACGAGACTCTCCACGACAGTAACTATCATTTCTTCCTCCAAAAAAACTCAAACGGACGAATGGAAAGAATAAACTAGAGGAATTATACCAAAAAAAATAGGCGGACCTAAATAAATAGATTCGCCTACCCCGCCGCCGACAAAAAAGACTAGCTAACCCGCCGAATTGCGAGCTGTTTTTTCAGTTCGCACTCGCGGGATTGCAAAACCTTCCATAAATGGCGCAACCGACCTGAGACTTCTTCGCCTGAGATTTTTTGAGGAACTGAAAATTCATTGCCGGCGCAAGTTTTGATTACATCGACGACAATGGTCACCTTTCCGTCCCCTCCTCCGTTTTGGTTCTTGACCATAACGGGTTCAGGTTGCCGAAAAAATTGATACAGAAGAACCAAGTTATCGTTGTAAGGAGATGACGCCTTCACCCAATAATGATTGGTTGGCAGATCGCCATCAACGGTTGGAATTCCCATACCAAGTTTCCTCTCATTCTCCAGTATTCGAAATACAGATGTCCTGGCCCTTTCAAAGAACCAGTTAATCTCGTCGCGTCTGTTTGTAAACTTCGGTACTCCGTTGCTCTCATCCTCCGGCCTATTAAAGACGGGGTCTGGATTCTTGCCATCTTGAGACATTTTTCCTCCAGTGAGGATTTTAAAATATACAGCGTGAGTCGGCGGCTGTTAAAGAACTGATGAAATATACATTAACTATGGGTTAGCTGTCAAGAAATATAGTGGACTCATCCAACTTAAACCATTATTATGGTACTCATGGACTTTGGATTTGATCTCGCCGAACTAATCAAAACTGTAGGCTATTTCGGGATATTTTTCATAACCTTTGCCGAGTCTGGCTTGTTTTTTGGCTTCTTTTTCCCCGGCGACTCGCTTTTGTTTACCGCGGGGTTTCTGGCTTCGCAGGGATTTTTAGACATAAGGATATTGGCAGTACTTACTGTCATTGGTGCGATCGGCGGAGACTCCGTCGGCTACTTTACAGGCAATAAATTTGGAAGATGGCTCATGCGGCAAAAAGAATCGTTTTTCTTCAAAAAAGAATATATCGAGAGAGCGCAAGTTTTCTACAACAAGCACGGAGGGAAAACTTTGATCATCGCTCGTTTTATCCCGGCCGTGCGGACATTTGTCCCTATTGTCGCCGGGATGGCCGATATGGAATATCGGAGATTTATTAGCTTTAATGTCATTGGAGGGCTTCTTTGGGGAGCTGGGATGCCCTTAGCAGGCTACTGGCTGGGATCAAAAATCCCAGGGGTCGATAAATACTTACTTCCAATAGTTGCCGTGATTATTTTTATCTCGATTCTGCCGGGGATAATTCATATGAGGCACGATATCAAAAAAGTAATCACCCACGACAAAGTTTTAGGCCGGCTGTATAAACTAAAAAAGTTTTGGCTAGGCTAACCTGCTATAATACCAAGCTTAGTCTTAGTATATGGCCCCATCGTCTAGTGGCCTAGGACGGCGGGTTTTCATCCCGCAAACTCGGGTTCGATTCCCGATGGGGTCACCAAAAGGGAAATCTCGTTGGATAAAACCAGTGTTTTATGTGTGGAATATCAGGCAAAGTATACTTTGACAGGAACCAAGTCACTCCCCGACAACTGCAATTAATGGCTCTAAAGCTTTCTGATCGCGGCCCAGATGGTAAGGGTTATTTTATATCAAAAAATAAACAAGTAGGCTTTGCCCACAATCGTCTTTCCATTATCGATCTGACAATCAAAGGACGCCAACCTATGGTTTACAAAGAGCGGTATGTTATTACCTTCAACGGCGAAATCTATAACTTCAAAGAAGAAAAAGCAAAACTCATTAAAAAAGGATACACTTTTCAATCAAACACTGACACAGAAGTCGTCGTCGCCCTCTACTCAGAATACGGCAAGGCTCTCCTTGATCATCTCAGGGGCATGTTCGCTTTTGCCATCTATGACATAAAAGAGGAACAACTACTGCTTGCAAGAGATAGGATAGGTAAAAAACCACTCAAGTACTATTTAGATCAAAATACTCTTATTTTTGCATCCGAACTTAAAGCTATTCTCACCCAGCGGGAAGTAAAGCGAGCTATCGATTACAAAGCAATTCAACTTTATTTAACCTATGGATATATCCCTGCGCCCCAAACCGGATTCCAAAAAATAAGAAAGCTCGAGCCTGGAAGTTATCTTTTATTCAACTTAAAAACCAAAAAAATAGAGCATCGCCGATATTGGCAACCAACGTTCGACCAGAAACTTCAGCTCTCCGAAAGAGAATGGTGCAATAAAATACTTCAAACCTTAAGTGAAGCAACAAAGATGAGAATGTATGCCGATGTCCCACTTGGAGCTTTTCTCTCAGGTGGCATAGACTCCAGTAGTATTGTGGCTCTAATGTCCACTTTCTCAAAAAAGCCAGTTAAAACTTTTACCATTACTTTTGAAGACAAGGATCTAAACGAAGGGCCTTTTGCCCTAAATATCGCAAGAAAATATCATACTGACCATCATGAATTGCTTGCCAAACCCCAATCAGTAGAGATACTCCCTTCTTTGGCACATCAATACGAGGAGCCATTCGCAGACTCCAGCACTGTGGTGACTTGGATGATCTCACAGCTGGCGAGAAAACACATTAAAGTTGTTTTAACTGGAGATGGAGGAGATGAAAATTTTGCCGGTTACCCCAATAGATACCTACGCCTCAAAAGGGATGTTGATTATAATCGCTGGATACAATATATCAGGCCGTTTACGGTTGAGATTCTTAAAGGTTACTGCCAAATAACTGACAATCTGCAGGCAGTAAGGATAAAAAAATTCCTCGAAAAGTCGAGACTGCCAATCTACGAACGTTTCGCGTCATATAACCAGATATTTAAACCAGAAGAAATTCTCCTTAATGCTTCAGGAGAATTATCTCAAGTAAACAAAAAATATGACCCTCATCATATAGTTGAGTCCTGTTTTAATTTGTTTGAGGGCAAAGACTTAAAGGACGCAGGGCTTAAATTTGATCTGTTGTTCTTTCTACCAGACGATCTTCTTGTCAAAATGGATATTGCCACAATGGCCATGGGGCTTGAAGCCCGGTCCCCATTCCTCGATCAAGAATTAGTCGAACTTGCCTGCAAAATCCCTTTTAATCTCAAAGTTAGAAATGGAGAAACAAAATATATTCTAAAAAAGGCCCTACTAGATATTATTCCCAGAGAAAATCTTTACCGACCCAAGGTTGGTTTTACTATCCCCTTAGGAAAATGGTTTAAACAGGAACTACACCAATATGCCAGCCATCTCCTTCTCACCAAGGGATCCAAAACCAGACATATTTTAAAATACAGCTATGTTAAACAAATGGTAGAAAGTAATAATCAAAAGCAGGATTTTGGACCGAGGCTTTGGGCACTAATGTTTCTTGAGCTTTGGATAAGAGAATATTTTGGCTAAACCAATAACCTTCCATAATTAGTGATCTCGATGTCGTGTTCTTCAATAAATTTTTTTAGGCGCGGACTTCGGAGAGCTTTAAATTCAACCCGCCGTGAAGATTTATTTGTGTAATATTCAAAAAATGGACTGGTATATTTAACTTCTTTTGCAGGGAGGGCGGGGTGAGAAACAATGTCAATAAGAGAATAATTCTTTTCTGAAGCGTGCCTCAAAATCCCAAGGATTACTTCCTCGCTCATGTTGTCCGTATGCAAGACCCCAAAGCATGCCTCGCTTTTTTTGAGATAATATTTTCGAAATAGCGGAGTGCACTTTCGGGCGCAAAATTTGAGAATCCCAAACTTAATAATATTTTTATTCAGTAAAGGTCTCGTGTCATTTTTTAAGCCGCTCGTAAGATAATAATCTTCTTCAGAAAAACGAATATATCGAAGGTGGTATTTTTTAGTTAAGCGCGCAACGATTGCAAAAATGGGCGGGATCATATGAATATGATCATGGCCATTAACATGGTCAATTGGTAGCCGCTCCTTTTTTGCAACTTCAAATTGGTGAGAAAGGTCGCGCTCTATGGCTTGAAGAAGAGACTTAGAATGGAAAACATATAACTCTTGAAAATAATGCTGGAAACGTCTTTTATACAAGCCTTGTTCGTCGGCAAGCTCGCTTGTGACGGTTGGCCCATCCGTCAAATTTAAATGAAGTCCAAGGCCAATTTTTTTAAAGGACTTCGTCCGAAAAGTGCGAAGGGCATGTTTATGGTCCACACCATTTACAGTGAGAGAAGCACTCGAAGTGATTCCAAAATTAACACACTTCGCAATTGCATTTGTAAAGGCAAGATTATGACCAAAATCGTCATTATGAACGATGACTTTCATCAATATTTAGGGTTTCTTTAACGATGTAACTGGGCCTCTTTTTAACCTCACTAAAAATAACGCCAAGATATTCACCGAGGATACTCATATAAATAATAATAAAGCCATTGAGAATGATGCTCAAAAACGCCAGGGTTTTGTAGCCTTCAATAATTGGCCGATTTGCTCTGAGGGCCAGCAAAAGATCAAAAAAGAAGACTATCATCGTGACAATGATAACAACCGAGCCAACAACAAACGCCAAACGAAGCGGTTTCAAACTAAAAGAAACAAATCCCTCAACAAACATGTTGACAAAAGCGCTTAGGGAATAAGAAGAATTGCCGAAACGCCTTTTGTTTACACGATAAGATATTTCGGTAATATTTTTACCGGCCAAGGAGACCATCCCTCGAAGGAAAAATTTGGTCTCGTGGGAAGATTTAAGATAAGTAACCACTTCACTTGAGATGAGCCGGAAGTCAGAAACAGCAGGTCTAATGAGTCCGCCAGTTATTTTTTGCCAAAGAAAATAGCCAATTTTGCGCCCCTGGCGAGTAGCAAAGTCAACACTTTTATCCTCAGCCTTACAGGCGTTCACTACATCAAAACCTTTTTGCCAAAGAGCCACAAATTTAGGAATAAGAGTAGGTGGGTGCTGAAAATCGGCATCCATAGTGATAATGGCTACGCCCTTGGCACACAGTAAACCGGCGCGAAGAGCGGCCTGGTGACCGGACCTTTTATACAAAAAGACTCCTTTAATTTTCTTACTTCGGCGACAAAGATTTGTAATCTCAGAGCGAGTCTTATCTTTACTGCCATCATCCACACAAATAATTTCGTAGTTAAAACCAGATGGGATATTTTTGATAATCTCGGGGACTAAAAGCTTTATATTTTCTGCCTCATTGTGACAAGGCAACACAACACTCAATAACTTTCTCATAAAAATGCTCACCAATGATATCATTAGAAAATGGAAAAGCGAATCTATATATTTTCCAGGGTTATCTTCTTGTTCTTTGCGATTATAGCCAGTATTTGGCTCCCTTTAAGAGAGGGGTACATTAACGAAATCTCATCCTGGGCAAATTTTGACGGGCGTCACTACATCACAATTGCCACACAGGGCTATGATCGCTTTAATTTTGTCTTTTTTCCCCTATATCCAGGTCTCATATATTTACTTCATAAAATTTTCTCGCTAAATCCAGTTATCGCGGGATTATTAATTAGCTATCTGTCTTTTTATGCCGCGCTTGTAGTTTTCAAAAAATTAGGAGAACTGGATTTCAAAAAATCTGAAGTTAAGTGGTCAATGATTTTCCTAGCTCTTGCACCAACAGCTTATTATTTTCAAGCAGTTTACACTGAGTCGCTGTTTTTACTATTAATCCTTCTTACTTTCTGGTTTGCACGAAAGAAAAGTTGGTTAATGGTGGGAGTTTTTGGCTTTTTAGTTTGTTTAACCAGGCATAGCGGGATTGCCTTAATTCCGGCTTTAATTGCCGAGTGGTTTTATCAGAGAAAAGATTCACAAGAGAAAAGAGACTACAAAATAATCCCAGCCATTGGACTAACCATTCTTGGAACACTTTCATTTATGGCATACACCAAAGTTTTCTTTGGAGACTTTTTCCTTTTTAAGAAATCATTCGCGGCTTGGGAGCGAGACGAAATTATTTTTCCCCTCCAAACAGTCTATCGATATCTTAAAATATTTATCTTCGTTAATCCGAGACTTTTAGTTTATTGGATTGCCGTTCTTGAATTTATAAGTTTCCTTGCGGCCATAATATTAGGGCTTTACACGACCTTAAAAATTCGAGTTTCGTATGGAATCCTCATCCTTACGCTTCTAGCCATGGGGTCATTAAGTGGTACATTAATTGGAACTCCAAGATATCTACTACACATGTTCCCAATTTATTGGGCAATAACAAATATGACGGCCACTCGAAATAATTTAAGATACTTATACTTAGGCATTTCAATCGCGCTGGGATTTATTTTGACGAGCCTTTTTGTGAGAGGATACTTTGTATCCTAATTAGCTTAAGGCAAGCCTAATTCTCTCCTCCGCCTTCTCTGGAGTTGATTTGCTTACTAAGGCAACCTCTTCCACGATCCGACTGATAGCAAGCTTAAGAACCTCATTTTTTGCCCTTGTAAAGCCGTCTCCATCTCTCTCCTTCGCTCTCCAAAATTTCCGGACAACACTTGACGACTTTTCTATTTGATTCATATCAAGGACAGACTTCGCCTCAATAACATCAAGGTCGGCCTTATTGCTTGATTTTTTCGAAAAACTCCTTAATATCTCGTTCAGCTGATTTCTTATGATCGGCTTCCTTATATTGATCATCCCTAAATTCTCCCTGGGAATAGAGCAAGTGTAAGAATTATTTTTAGTCTTTGCGAAGAATGGCCGATAGTAAACTTTCTTTTCGTCTACTTTATAAACCTGATACACATCCCCTCTTTCAACAAACTTGCTTCCGACCTTTACTTTGGTTAACAATTGAAGCTCATTATACCACAAACTTAACTTTCTTAGATTTTTTAAGCGCACTTTAGTATAATATCGAAGCCCTCATGCGTTCGGGCCCGTAGCTCAATGGTAGAGCAACACCCTTTTAAGGTGATGGTTGAAGGTTCGAGTCCTTCCGGGCTCACTCATTGCGGGATGGTGTAACGGTAGCACGCCTCTCTTTGGAAGAGGAAATTGGGGTTCAACTCCCTGTCCCGCAACCAAATGACTTGCGAAGTTCCTACAGAAGCAAAAGAATCAGACAGGAATCCCCCAATGGTCATAGCGATTTCGTGGGCGCAATATAAAGAAGGGAAACACATCTTTGGATATTTATTCTCCCAAGAAGCGACGCAACAAATGAGGGAGTGGTTAAAAGACCACAAAGAAGAAGTAGCCAAAACCAAAACAGGCACGAAGCCCCCATTTAAACTCGATTCTATCTCCCCTAACTTAAAAATAGACTTCCCTTGGGCGCATAGTGCAATCTATCCTGGTATAACCGTATATGACGAAGAGAACGAATTAAAGCATGAATTAATTCTTCAGGCAATTGAGTCTTTTGGATGGGATAGCGACTTTAAAATAATAAAAGTCACGCGCTGGTAATTAATATTATGAAAAAATTAAAAGCCAAAGAGTTGAGAGACTCAAATCCTTCACAAGCGGAGCTACTTAAAATTAAGCGTAATCCAATTTACTTTGTATTAGATGAAATCTTAGATACTTATAACATTGGATCAATGTTTAGATTGGCAGATGCCGTCGCGGCTGAGAAAATATATCTTTGCGGTAAAATGGAAACTCCGCCCTCAAGCCGCATCCACAAAGCCGCTATCGGGACCGAAAACTGGGTCCCTTGGGCCGCCGCTGGCTCCGCACAGGAGGCAGTCAGAGAACTCAAAAAAAATAATATTCAGATAATAGCTATCGAGCAGAATAAAAAATCAATCCCTTATTCACAATTATCCAATAATCTACGCTTCCCGGTTGCCTTGGTATTGGGGCACGAAACTAAAGGAGTTAATAAAAATGTATTAAAGGAAGCAGACCAAATTGTAGAACTCCCTATGCTTGGAATTAATAATTCATTTAACGTTTGGGGGTGTGCCGCCGTGATCGCCTACAAACTGCTAGAGCTACAAGGCCTCCTCGATCACTGATTTGAGGTTTTCAAACGGGACCGCGCCGGGAAGAAGCCAGGCCTCGCCGTTTTTATTCACTATAAAACTCCCTGGAGTACCCGTTACTCCCGCCGTCTCTCCAGCCGATTGCTGATCGGCCACTTTGTCTTTAAACTTTCCGCCTTCCAAGCAAGTCTTCACAGAATCGGAGCTTACCCCTGCCTCACCGGCAATTTTCAAAAACACTTCATTAGAAAGCCCTTGGTCTTGGACTGAAAACACTTTATCGGCAAAATTCCAAAAAGCTTTGTCCCCACCTAATTCAAACACACATTCGCTCGCCTCAGCGCCAGACTGTGCATTAGGATGAAGCGATACTAATGGAAAATGCCGATACACCCAAGCAACTTTTCCGCCATATTCATCTACAGCTTGCTGGGCGGTCGGGTGAAACTTTGAGCAGAAAGGACACTCAAAATCCGAATATTCAATCAAAAAAACCTGGGCATCTCGATTTCCTTTAAGATGGTCATCGTCGCCAATAGGAGGAATCCTTTTAGCTTGGTCCTCACTCAATTTCCCATTAGGAGGGGCTTGATTCCCCGAATCAGGAACGGTAGGGTCGCCAGCTCCAGCGACTTTCGAAGGAGAACCGCCGGTCTCTAAAATAGAAACTTTCTGCCACATCACCCCCAAGGCAAAAGCCATTCCAATAACCAGGACTAAAAGTACGGGGACTACCCTATCTGTGAGTTTTATCTGTGGAGTCTCGGCCATTCGTCTCAAGAGTATGTATTAATAGATAATTTTTGTCAACCCTTTAATTCTTCTAAATATTTCAGGGCATCCATGGCCGCCATGCACCCAAATCCCGCGGCAGTTACTGCCTGTTTATAGCGATAATCGTGGACATCGCCTGCCACAAAAACACCCGGAGTGTTGATTGGATATTTTGCATACCCTTTCTCATCCAGATCAATCTTCCCTGAAAATATTTTCGTTGAAGGAGTGTGGCCTATGGCCACAAATATTCCGTCTATAGCCAGTTCAGAAGTTTTTGAAGTTTGATTATTTAATAGTTTAACGCCTTCGACTTTTTGATCACCCAAAATCTCCATCACTTCGGTATTCCAAATTATTTTAATATTTTTATTATTAAGAACCTTTTGCTGCATCGCCTTTGAAGCTTTAAATTGATCCCTTCTATGAATGATTGTCACCTCGGTGGCATATTTTGTGAGGACTAAAGCTTCTTCCATCGCACTATCGCCCCCACCAACCACTGCGACTTTTTTACCTTTAAAAAAAGGGGCATCACAAGGAGCGCACGAACTTACTCCCCTTCCCAATAGTTTTTGTTCACCAGGTACTCCAAGCCAACTAATTTCCGCTCCTGTGGCAATAATGACCGATTTCGCTTTATATTTTTTGCCGCCAGCAACGGCCACAAAGGGCTTTGAGCTAACATCAAGTTCCGTAACATTCTCCTCAATTACTAAAGCACCAAAACGCTCTGCTTGCTTGCGCATTAATCCCATAAGTTCAGGCCCATGAACTCCATCTGGAAAGCCGGGGAAATTATCAACGGTTGTTGTGAGCATCAGCTGACCACCCCACTTGACCCCTCCAAGAACAAGGGTGGAAGCCGCGCCGCGGGTCGCATAGATTGCCGCCGTCAGCGAAGACGGGCCGGAGCCGACCAACAATACATCCCAAGCCTCACCTTCTGCAGGTTTCTTTGCTAATTCCATCATACAGCCGGTTTTTCTTCTGGCTTGTCAGGTTCCATCGGGGCACCTACAGGGGGTGTCCCCATATCTCCTCCCTCCATGGGCTTCTCACCCACAGGCGGAGTCGGGACTACAGGACTTTCGCCGCCCACTGGAGCCGGGGTTACCGGAACTGCAGGAACTGACGGCATACCTGTTGGCGAAACAGGAGCACTTGCCGGCATATCTGTTGCTGGCGGAACTCCCATTCCTGTACCCACTGGTTTGTTTTGGTCATCCATAGTATCACCTCCCTACTTAAATAGCTTTCTTAATTAATTCTTCAAAGGCTTCTTTTCCACTAAACCCAATTTGACGTCCGAACTCTTTCCCTTCTTTAAAGATGATTGTTGTAGGGATGCTCATCACTCCATACTTACTAGCGACTTCTTGGCTCTCGTCAACATTCAGTTTCACTACATTAACTTTACCTGAGTAACTTTCCGCAAGCTCATCTATCACAGGTCCCGCCGTTTTGCATGGACCACACCAAGGAGCCCAAAAATCAACCAACACAGGAAGTCTCGATTTCAAAACTTTCTCTTCAAAATCAACACCAGTTATATCACTTGCTACCATGCCACCCACTATAGCGTTTGACATATTGGCTAGTCAACCACTGATTCAAAACAAAAATCCCAAAAATATCAATATCACCAGATTAACAACTAAATAAGCAATCGTCCTCTGTTTGTCAAAAATTATTTTTAACTGCCAAAACCAGTTATTCACATTCCCTGTTTCCTTGTAATCAATATACTGGTCAACCAAAAGATGAAGTAAAAATGACAACACGATCCCTCTCCCTAAAAGACTATCTGACGAACTAATTACATAAAAGGCAAGTATCGTAAATACCATCTGAAACAAGCCGGAGTGAAAAATTAATTGCTTTCTTTCTGATCTTGTCTGAGAGAGAAGATTAATGGTCCTTTTATATTCGCTATTTTGCATCATCAAGTCCGCCCGCTGGCTAGTTAGCTCATGCGGCCTTAAAAACTTAACGTAAATAAAGTGATCCACGTCAGGGATAATTGTCCCAATAAGGCTCCCAACGACAAACCATAGATAAGTATCCTCAGACCAGCCTTCCGCTAGAAGCACGAGTAGAACAAACACTAAAGCCGAGATTAAATGAAAAGCCAGATCCTTTTTCATCTACTTCCAGATTACATCGATCTTTACAGTACCTGCAAGCGGTGGATCGCTAAATCCACTTGCTTTTCGGAAATAAATTTTACGCCCTCACTAACTAACCTTGCCTTTTGCTCCCTCCAGCCGTCAAAAGCAAAATTTTCGGCGACCATCCCTTCTTTATTTACCACTCTATGGCAAGGAATTTTGGTTGAAGTATTTGCATGCAGCGCCCAGCCAACTTTGCGTGCATCGCGTGAACCTACCAATGCCGCCACCTGTCCATACGTCGCCACCTTCCCTCTAGGAATCTTTTCTACTATCTTATAAACCCTAGTAAAAAAATTACTTCTCCTTTTTAGCATCTTTAAGTTGTTTTAATTTCCACATAAAAAGTCTTGCCTTAGATTTAACTTCGTAAGCATCTTTAACAAAATTTTTGGCAATTTCCAAATGCGCTCTTGAAGTCTCCTTTGCAAGCTTCATATATAAAGCTTTATGTCTGATATCCCCTAATTCTTGGGCTAAATCGTACCCATACTTTTGGAACTCCCTACTAATATATTTATCTTTGGTATTCTCAAATCTACCCAGTACCTCGCCGATCTTTTTGAAATCACGCCCCATTTTTATTCTCTTTTGCCCATTTCGGGTAATAATTGTCGATCAATTCAGCAAAAATTTTTTCCATTACCTCATCTATTTTCTGCCGCTCTTCTTTGGGGAAGTCTTTCAAGACATAATCCTCGCCAGGAATTCTATCTTTTAATCCTCGGTTGTCTACCCCTATCCTAATCCTCCAAAAACCGGAAAAGCCTAATTGTTCTTCTATAGAATTCACGCCCTTGTGGTCCTTCGGGCCTACACCCTCTTGGATTTTATATTCCCCTAACTTTATGTCCAAATCATCGTGCACAACCCAAAGATCGCCAGGTTTAACGTTGTTATATTTAACAAACTTTTTAATGGCGATTCCGGATTTATTCATAAAGGTTCGGGGTTTAACTAGAGTAATCTGCGGGGACGGCCCAACCTGAAGCGACATATACTTATCAGTAACCGACCAGCTCTTGACCGATACCTCTAGATGCTCACCCGCTACTCGCTTTGAAAATAAATCCAAAAACACAAACCCCACATTGTGACGGCTAAAAGAACACTTACCGCCAGGATTCCCAAGACCCACGATAACTTTCATCCAAAAATTATAGCTTACTTAAGCAATTTGTGCGCAAATTTCCCGACATAAGGCACTTCCCATTTCTCTCCTTGCCAGGCTTTAAATATCAAAAGCAGCCATAAAGCAAATCCTACAAGGGATAAAACTGGAACCAGAGGGATAAGAACTATCGTTACTCCCATAACCATTTGCAATACAAACAATCCTCCAAAAACTAAAATTGATTGCATTGCATGGAAACGGACATAAGCATCCTTCTCAATCAGAAGAAATAATATGCCGGTAATTGGCCCCAATACATAGCAGAGAGCTCCAAGTGTATTTACAGGAAGACCAGTTGTTGTTTTCTTAGCAGCCATAATTATCACCTCCTTCTATTTCAATAGTACACGGAGAAATCGAGAAGCGAAAGATATAAAATTCCAATTAAATATAGAAGTCGTACGGAGGGCTCATTATCCGTACGACGGAAGGAACTAATCATAGCGATATGGATGGATAAAGCGGTCTATGGCAAAAAACTCCTCGGCTTCATCCGCATACACTACAAATGTCCCAAGATTTGGGTGGAATTCATCTCCACACGGTTCGTCATCTCTCAGGACAAAGACAAACTCATCGGCAAGCTCAAAATGCCAAGCCACCCAAATACAAAGACCTTCAATTTCAAGAACCAGGTCATTGTAAACAAGGATGTCGCCTTCTTCCGGCTCAAAAACGCCTTGCTCGCCAAAGTCAACTTCCGGACCAACCCCAGCCTCCTGAAGGATCGTCCAGATAGAGTCAGCGCTATATTCGATCGCGTGGCCCATGACATCGGCATTTAGCCAATACCAATACCAATACGATTCCGAGCCTTGACGGAATTCCATCCAGCCGCTTTCGATCACAACCTCTTCTTCCTGTGCTCCCATTGGTGTTACTATGAGCCCAACCAACAGCAGTACTACAACGATTACTTTAAGGCGCATCTCTGCACTCCTTTCACCTATCGTTATCCCATCCTAACACAAATATAGGACAAGTAAATAATTACTTTGAAGTCTAATTTCCCGCTTCAAACCCAGGAAGCACAGTATACCTTCCCAAGGGATCAACCATATAAAGATTGATTGTGGAGGAAGGGAAGGGTAATGTTTTTTGTTATACTCCCAAACCAAAGCCATACTAAATTATAACCGCCTATGAGTTTTTCTGTAATTTATAGAGACTCTCCAGCTCCTTAAGACTCGTGGCATCACCCACAGACTTATCACCCCGAAAGCGGACCAAGCGCGGGAAGCGAAGGGCAAGGCCAGCGGTATGCTTTGGAGATTTTGTCACTTCATCCGCGGCAAGCTCCACCACCACTTCCGGCGAGGTCCAAAAATCAGGCTCCAAATCTTTGTGAACTTCATACTCCTTGGGCTTTTCTTTAACAGTAAGTCTTTTCAAGCGCTTGGCTAATTCGCGAAATTGCTCGTCAGTTAATCCTGTCCCCACTTTAGTAACTGTCTTTATTTTTTGATTTTTCCCAGGGTCCACTACTCCTGCCAAAAATTGCCCGATCCCAAACTTCACTCTTTTGCCCTTTCCCTGGGTGTAGCCCATGACTACACAGTCAACTGTATCAGCTAGCTTGCCGCGCGCTTCCTCTATCTCCTTCATTTTTACCCAGCGCCAGCCTGTTCTCCCTGAGATATATTTACTATCCGCTTTTTTTACAATTACCCCTTCTAGTCCTTGCGAAAGCTCCTCCTTATGTTTATCTTCAATAATCTTTGGGTCATCGGTAACGACGTACTCATCAACTTGAAACAACAAATTCTTTTTGATTAACTTCTCAAGTTTCTCCCTCCTTTTAAGGTAAGTTAAATTCATTAAATTATTTCCATTTTCAAAAAGGACATCAAAAATTTGAAAGCGAAGGGGGATATCTCCCGACAAACGTTTGATATCGTGCTTCCTTCTCCTTTGCATCGTGTGCTGAAAATCAACCATCTTTTTCGTTTTTGGATCAAGCCCCACCGCTTCCGAATCAAAAATCACAGACTTTGCCTCTGTATACTTTCCAATTTCCTCAAGCTCCGGAAACATATGGCTCACATCATTAAGATTCCTGGTAAATGCCCTCACTTTCTCTCCCCGCTTGAAATGGATCTGGACCCTAAGCCCGTCAAACTTTGGCTCGACTGCCACTTCGCCCATTTTTTTAATCATTTCCGTTGGACTTTTAAGCCTTTGTGCGAGTATAGGAAGAATCGGTACGCCAAATGTCGGGGAATATTTTTCTGCCTTTTTAACTCCATTTACTTTGACCCGCGCCGCAAGCTTGCCAACATCAGGGAGCACTTTGTACATTTCCTCAATTTCTTTTTTTCTACTTTTGTCCCCCGACTCCATCACTGAAAGCGCATCAATTATTGTCTTATCGCTAAACCCAAGCCTTAATCTCCCCAGCGGGATCCTCACAAGAAACTTGGCAGACAACGGGTCAAGTTCTGCCAACATTTTTGCTATTCCACTAATTTTTCTTTCCTGGCTTCCTCCTCCTTCATCCTCGGCCACTTTTCTCAAAGAATCATAAATCTCATTAACAGTTGCTTTCGAATCATGCCTTCTCGCAAAAGTTTGAGCGACGTTCCCAAGGTCTCCTTTCTCTTTATATAAACTGCGGACCATTTTGGGATCTTTTTTGTAGGCTTCTGCAATTGCCAAGATCATCATCCGGTCCGCCAAATTAAAGACTACGTTTTCATAGGCTGGAGCAAGCCTTCCAAGAAGTAAATAAACAGTCTTTTCGATTTCATTTTTATCGGCACCCTTAAAAAGCTCTGCCAAAATACGAGTAATCTCATTTCGGGCAGAAGTTTTTTCTAACTTTTCCAAACATATCGCTAAGGTTTTAAAAGTCATTTAGTTTGTGCCCGCCGAGAAAAAAATAAATATCAAAATAACCACTCCTATAAAAATCATCCCAAAAAGTACGCTAATTAGCCCATACCATTCCTCGTGAATTACTTTATTAGTGCCTTCCCCAATCAAAGCCAAACCAAACAAAGTTGGCAGAATCAGTATCATATATAATAATTGCGGGCCAGTTACACTCATGGTCGTTTCAAGTTATACCGGGCGGCTTTTGTCCTCCCTTCCTTTTCAATTATACCCTTGTTTATTAAGTCAGCGACGTCTCTTAAAATTGTATCATCACTAACCATCGTCAATACATTTTTCAGATCGCTCATCGCCGCCTGTTTATTTTCAGAAATATACTCAATAAGCTTCATTTGCCTGGCAGAAAGAGCAACCTGTTCTCCGATCCGGGCACGAAGCCGAGAATCAACAGAGAGTTTTCTAACTTTCTCTTTTATCTTTACTAGCTCCACCCCAAGAGTTTCCGAAAAATACTCAATCCAGCTTGTTAAATCCCTCGCGGCGATATCGGTAGATTGCCTATCGACCTCATTAAAGGCGCCATAATATGCATCAAGATCCCGATCAAAATGTTCCTCCAACGAGAAAAATCGCTTAATGTCATAGCCTTCTTTTAGCATGACAAGGGCCGCATAGGCGCGAGAGGCTCTGCCGTTTCCTTCCACAAACGGATGGATCGCAACTAAAACATAGTGGACAATGGCCGCTTTTATCACCGGGTGAATTTCGCGGGATTCTCTCGAGTTAAGCCAATTAAAAAAATCTTCCAGGAGATAGGGGATTTCCAAAGCCGGCGGAGGAGACAAAATCACCTTTCCGGTCCCCTCTTCCCGGATAACCACCTGAGTACTCCTTAAGACTCCAGACTTTTCTTCCGGAATTAGCCGGTACACAGTGGCTCTGTGGATCATCAGTAGGGAATCCAAATTGTAAGTATCCTGCTTTGCAAAATCTTCAAGAGTGCGTACGACATGCCGGTAGTTGATCACTTCCTGGACATCTCGCTCTCTGGCATATACCTCCTGCCCATCCAAAACCTGCTTTGTCTGGTCAAGCGTCAGGGCATTTCCTTCTATTTGCGTGCCATGATATACAGTTCTGATAATTGCATCTGATTGAAACTGCTTCTCATAATCCGGTACCAGTGGAGCGTTCTCGATGACTTCCTTAGAAGCTTCTACTTGCCCAATATTTCGGAGAATTTTGTTGCTAATGATGTATTTTGGTGAATACATGCGGCAATTTTACCGCATAATCCGCGGTAAAAACAAGCCCAGCTCGGAAGCTAAATCATCAGCATTGTAGTAACTGCCATTTTTTTTGAAAAGCTCCTCCCCGGCGCGTTTGGCGAGATAGCTTGCGGATGAGGCTGAAATAAATCGTCCGTTGCTTGCTAATAACCCCACAACTAGCCCAGCCAATACATCCCCCATACCGCCTTTTCTCATCCCCCAGTTTCCCCCTTCCACTTTGATCGATTTTGTTGGCGAACAAATAACGTCATATTTCCCTTTTAGTAATATCGTGCAGTTATATTTCTCAGCAATTTCCTGGGGGTCAGCATCCCCAAAAAGCATTTCATATTCCCTTTTACTTGGAGTAAGGATCGCTCCTTTAGGGATCCAATTAGGATTCATTAATTGAAGACTTCCGGCGTCTATTACCCACTTTCTATTTGGGAAATTCTTAAGTAGATTTTCTGTAGTTTCTCTAGTAGATCTACCGGCTTCGTCGCACTCTTTCTTTGATAAATTTTTTTCGCTCTTTGCCCTCATAAATCCGGGACCAATAAGGACCGCGTCAGATTTTTCAATATAGTCTCCCACTTCCCTCCATGGGATCCATATAAACGAAGACAGCTCCGATTTAAGATGAGCGGCCACATCACGATGAGATTTTACCGGGGAAGCAAAAAAGACAAGGCTCACAATTCTGGAAGCAACTTTTAAAGATAATAACGGCGCGCCATGGAACAAGTTCGATCCGCCAATAATTATGACTTGTTTACCCGGCTCAAGAGTAAGCTTGCCTAAATCAGACTCTTTGAAGACTTTCATTTATCGTACGTTTCATCCACCCAAGTAGGCACTTTTTTTGGTGGATTTTTTTTAAATTCTTCCCACCACTGCGGCTTAGCTGGAACGTCTTTTTTTATCTTGGGCTCATTTGGAGGGGATTCAGAATCTAAATAAGTTCTTTGCTTGGGTGTATCTTTAGCAGGTTCTGACATAGCTCTTTCGACCACGTTAGTCTATTTTAACCTTTTAATTCGATCTTTTCTACTCCCTTAAAATTTTTTATAAAATGCGGGTCGGCTGTGGTAATTATCGTCTGGAACTTTTTAGTTGCCAGCTTCACAATTTTCCGGTGAGATTTATCAAGCTCAGAAAAGATATCATCCAACAAAAGCAGAGGGTCTTCTTTAGTCTCGCTTTTTATATACGAAAGCTCGGCTAATTTTACCCAAAGCACCCCCATTCTCTGCTCCCCTCTACTGCCATAGGCCACAAGCTCTCTTCCCCGCCGCGAAGCCTTACCGGGCTTCACTTTAAATATAAAATCATCCCGGTGCGGCCCCACTAAGGTCATCCCTGCGGCCACCTCTTCACGGGCATATTGAGCAAGGCGCTCCTCACTTATCCCGCTCAGGTCATATTCAAGATTAAACTCAGTTTCGTTTAAGGAAGGACTATCATTAATAAAATCAATCAGTTTCTGCCGGGAGGAAGTTAAATAATTTCCATTTTTAATTAAAAGCTTGTCCCAGAATGTTAAGTGCGTTCTGGGGGCGCCCTCCTCGCGAATTGATATCAAAATCCGGTTTCTCCTTCTCAGTCCTTTCTCGTAAGCCAAGAGAGACCTTCGATATTCATAATCAGATTGAGACAACACTGAGTCCAAGAAACGCCTCCTAATGCTTGGGGACTCCAAAACCAAATCTAAATCTTCTGGGCTAAATAAAACAACCCGAAGATTACTCGCGAAATCCACCAGTCTTTTGGGGGTGTTATTTACTAAAAGTCTTTTTTTGGGAGCGCGCTCTCCGCTAATTTCTCCCCGAGTTAAGACCACTTCCAAATCAGTAGAAATATCATTATAAAGGACCCTTCCCTTGGTGTGCGCAAGACCTTTTTTGTAACTTATCATTTCGTCTTCAACTCGGGCTTTAAAACTTTTACCCACTGACAAAAGATAAATTGCCTCAAGCAAATTTGTTTTCCCACTCCCATTTGGACCAACAACGATGGTTGTGCCATCGGAAAACTCAAACAATTTTTCACTAAAATTCCTAAAGCCTTGAATCCTAACCTTTTGAAGCAACATTCGCAAATTATAACCTAAAGACTATTTCTTTTGACAAACGGGACAAATGAAGGTGCCGCGGCCGCCAACGACTATTCGCTTAATTACACCGCTTTTACACTGAGAACATTTTTTGCCAGACAATGAATACGCCACAAAATGATGATTGTATTCCCCCTCATCCCCCATCGCCGTTACATAATTTGTCTCACTCGATCCTTTAAGCTTAAGTCCCTTCTTAAGAACCCTAATAATGGCTTTATATAAATAAACTGTCTCAGTTTTACTTAAACTATTTGCAGGACGAGCAGGATGGATTTTGGCCAAAAGTAAAGCTTCGTTAGCATAAATATTCCCAATTCCAGATATTTTCGATTGATCCAAGAGCAACACCTTTATCATTTTTTTGGTTGAAGAGAGAATTTCAACAAACTTTTTCAAAGTCAGGTCCCGCAATGGTTCCGGCCCGAGTTTTAATACAAAATCACTTTTGACTACCCTAATCCACCCAAAAATCCTCAGATCATTAAAAAATAACTTGCCGTTTTTATCCAGATCAAAAACCACTCTTGTATGCTTTCCTGGGGCGCCCCCTGCTCGTGATGCTAATTTGGGGGGATTGCTTAACTTTGGTCCTCGATAAATTAGCTGACCGGTCATTTTAAGATGAATTGCAAGCGACAACTTATTGTCTAAATCAATTACTAATATCTTTGCAAATCTCCGTACAGACTTTATTTTTGCGCCAACTATTTTTGTCTTATCACCTTGAAAAATCTTGGCATGAGTTACCGTAACATTGACAATTTTATGCCCCACCAAAAATTTATCTAATTGAATTCTAATTGTTTCTACTTCCGGAAGTTCAGGCATGGGTATTTACAAACAAACTTATTTTACTAACAAATTTTTCTTTAGAAAACCTTTTAGCGTTATTCTGGAGAGCCCTTTTGCTCCACTTAGTGCGATTAAGTTTGTTAATCGCTTTTTGAATTGTCTTTGCGTCAGTATCGTCAATTAATATCCCGGTTTTCCCATTTACTACAGATTCCTTAAAGCCCCCACCATTAAAAGCAATCACCGGGGTCCCAGCGGCTTGGGACTCAACTACGGTCATCCCAAAATCCTCATCACGCGCGAGCGCCACAAAGCCCTTTGCCATGGCATACAATTTCCACAAAGCGTCGTCGTCAACTCTGCCCAAAAATTCAACATATCCCTCTCCTTGTTTTTCCAAATTACTTTTAATATTTGTGAACCCGGCCGTCCCGCCAACTATTTTCAGAGGCACTTTTATTTTCTTAAATGCCCGAACAGCCTCTTCTAATCCCTTAGCGCCGGTTATCCTTGAGGCAATTAAAAAGAAATTTTGCTTTTCAATTCCTTCACTTGCAGTAATAATTTCCGAGACGTTAACAGGGGGATAAATCACCGTGGATTTTTTGTGGTAGAATTTTTGGATTCTTGCACTTACGTTTTCAGAGTTTGCGATCCAATGATCAATTTTTTGTGCACTCTTATAATCAAAAATTCTCAAAAAATGGGCAATAATATTGCCATAAATTCTCACTGGCCAATATTTTTGCCAATCCATCCCAGTTTTGAAACCATATAAAAAGCGCGGCGGGGTATGACAATACGCAATGACTTTGGTCCGACGACTGGCGGATTCCCCGACCTTAAATCCCCGGGCAATATAATTGGAACAAGAACTAATGACTAAATCATATTTGGTTAAATCATGGCTCTTCCAGATCCACGGAAGCAGGAAACGAAGCGGGCTATAGAGACGCCCATGTTTGATTATCAAAGCTAATTTACTTTCGTAAATTGTAAAATTCTTAAATTCGCGGCCAGCATCAGAATTTCTAATATAAAAAGCGGTGTAGATCGGGGCCTTGGGGTAAATCTCAGTGAGAACTTTCAAGACTCTCTCCGCACCTCCGAATTCCTTTATATAGTCATGGACTAATGCCACTTTCATGACTCAAATTATACTTCATCTAAAAAAATAAAGCCGCTGTTTATCTCTAAACGGCGGCCTTGCCAAATATCTCCCTAAGATTTATTTTGAGAGTTTCCCTCTGGTCACTTTTGATAATGACCCACCACTCCCTATTTCTGGAAGGGCGCATTGACTTTACAAACCCCATCCATGGCCAAGGGAAACTAACCCTATGTATTATCCCCCTACCAATAAGAACGACTTCCTCGTGCTTTATCTCATCACCTGGCGACCTTAGCATTACCTCATCATAGGACACTGCATGGATGTCCAAACCACCCAAGAAAATACACGAGGCAATTTTAATTCTTATTTCCGTTGAACGAGGACTTGATTCCTTCGACACGTAGTCAATAAATAACTCACGCGCTTCAGAGTGCAATAGATTCAACATTACAAATTTCATCCGAAACGTCTCCCTCTGTTAATGATCAGTCGTAGGAGAAATTATACCAATTTTCCGGGAAATTAGAAGAGAGAGGTCTGAGAGGAAGACTTAATCATGCCATCAATCTTATGTAGCCGCACACTCAAGGTTTTGAAACCGTATTCTCTAAACAAAGCAAGAGATTTTTCATTTTCCAAGCTTTCTAACTTAGCGCCTTTCAAATCAAACTTTAATTTAACATCGGTTTTTATTTTAGCTAGTTTTTGCGACATTAACGCCGATTCTTTATGCTCTTTTAATTTATTTGCTACTCGGAGAGGAATCTTATCGAGATTCTTGTAGATATTATCCAAATTTTTGTATTTACCGATCAAATCAACCGCCGTTTTGGGCCCAATCCCTGGGACACCTTTATAATTATCAGAAGGATCCCCCACTAAAGCTTTATAATCAACAATCTGCGACGGGTTAATCCCCAAGCGCTTCTTAGTTTCTTTCATCCCGATAATTTCTGTGTTGGCCAGGCCCTTAACTGGCAAGCATACTTTTGTTTTGCTATTTATCAGCTGGAAAATATCCCTGTCGCCGGTCACGATAACCACCTCTTCCACTGCAATCTTTTTAGCAATCGTCCCAATGGCATCGTCCGCTTCCACTCCTGAAATTCTAAATGATGGTATGCCTAATGCATCCACTATTTTATAGGCTTTGGAGAATTGGGAAATTAGATCACTGTGAGCTTTGGGGCGCTGTGCCTGGTAATCTTCAAAAATTTCATTCCTAAATGTGGGACCTTTATGGTCAAAAGCAAATACCAAATGCGTTGGTGATAAATCAGTAATTACTCTAAATAACATTGAAACTAATCCGTAAATCGCATTAATTGGTTCTTTTTCCGGAGTGGTTAATGGGGGGAGTGCATGGTATGCCCGGTGCAATACTGCATTCCCGTCAATGATTACTAGCTTACTTGCCATTTACCTTCTTCCCGACAATCTTCTCAAAATCTTCCCGGTCCATCGTCTCCTTTTTCAATAACACTTCAACTACATTATCTAGTAACTTTCTTCTCGACTTAACAATTTTTTTGGATTCTACATAGCAACTATCAATAATTTTCTTTATCTCCAAATCAACCTTCTCCTGCAAAGCTTGCGAAATATTGCCGCCCTCAATCCACTTCGGCGCTCCATTATCCAAATAAGCTTCATCTTGATTACTCCAATTAATTGGACCCAGTCCACTCATCCCAAGATCTACCACCATGGCGCGGGCAAGCGTCGTTGCTTGTCTGATGTCATTCCCTGCCCCCGCTGTCATCTCATTAAAAACAACTTCTTCCGCAGCACGCCCCCCAAGCATCGCAATTATTTGCTCCAGCAAATGAGTTTTGGTTTCATGGGTCCTGTCTGCTGAGGGAGGGATAAGGGTGTGCCCTAAGCTCATCCCGCGAGCGACTATAGAAATCCGATGCACCGGGTCAGTTTTCGGCAAAAAATGAGTGGCGATTGCGTGGCCGCCTTCGTGGTATGCTGTGATCCTTCTGTCCTCTTCTGATTGCAATTTTTTCTTTGCCGGGCCAAGTTTTACCTTTGTTGCGGCCTCCTCCACATCGCTCATATTTACATCTGTTTTTCCGCTTCTAGCCGCATAAATTGCCGCTTCATTAAGCATATTTTCCAAGTCCGCACCGCTAAAGCCTACGGTCCGATCAGCAACCACCCCCCAATTAATCCCACCAACAAACCTTTTCCCCTGAGCATGGATTTTTAGAATCGCGCTTCTACCGTCTTTATCAGGCATATCTAATACAACTCTTCTATCAAATCGGCCCGGCCGAAGTAGTGCTGGGTCCAAAAGATCTCCCCTGTTAGTTGCGGCCACAACCACGACATTATCATTTGGAGTAAATCCATCCATCTCAACCAATATTTGATTTAAGGTTTGCTCGCGTTCATCATGCCCTCCGATTATCCCGCGCCCTCTTTGCCTTCCAATTGCGTCGATTTCATCGATAAAAATAATTGCCGGTGCACTTGCTTTAGCTTGTCCAAACAAATCGCGCACTCTTGAAGCTCCTACTCCAACTAGCATTTCCATAAATTCACTTCCAGCGATTGAGAAGAAAGGTACCCCAGCCTCTCCTGCCACAGCTCGAGCCAAAAGGGTCTTCCCTACTCCCGCCGGTCCCACCAAAAGAGCTCCCTTTGGCGTCCTTGCGCCAATGCGTTTATATTTAGCGGGGCTTTTCAAAAAATCAACCACTTCTTCAAGCTCCTTCTTGGCTTCATCCACACCAGCAACATCCGCAAAAGTAATGTTTTGTTTACCCTTAGCAAAAAGCTTTGCCCGGCTTCTTCCAAAAGAGAATATCTCTCTGGCTCCCCTGCTTTGAGAGCGAACTAAAAATAAAAAGAATGCTCCCATCAAAACTACTGGGAGAAGTATCCCTAAAATCTCGCCCACTACCTTGATCACCGTAGTGTCTACAACAACAAACTCCACACTTAAAGGGTCAATACCTGATTTTTCCAAAAGTTCCGGGAATGTTAATCCGGATTCCTTTGTAGAGATCTTTTCTTCGCCGCTATTATAAATAAAGGTCAGTTTCTCATCCTCAACTTTTACTTGCCTTACCTCGTCCTTCCTGATATCACCAAGCCCTTGCGACAGATCAATCCTACTGTCATCAATCTGTGTTTGAAAAAATCCAAGAAGGAATGGAGCGATAATCAATAAAATTATAAACCCATACATCGCCTTTTGAAGATTTATTTTAATTTTAAACTGGGCTTTCTTTTCCTTCTTCATCACAGCGTATTCTACACTAATTACCCGACCCTAGCTCCATTTGAAACTTTTTTAGTGACCTTAAAAAGGATAGGTGCGGTCTTCTCATCCTCCTTCGGCACTATCATGATCATCATCCCTTCACTCTCATCCCCCTCCGGCCCAATCTTTTTAGGCGCTAAATTAATGATAAATGGATATTGATTGCCGACTAATTCTTTGGGTTCAAAAAATTTCATAATCCCAGCAAAGATCGTCTTTTCCCCTCCGCCAGCTGACGGATCGCCAAAATCAACCGTAAGCTTCATCACCCAATGACTCCACTTTGGAACCTCAGCACTTACTATAGTACCAATTCTAATGTCTAATCTTTGAAAATCCTCAATATTTATTTTATCCATCTACAGAAGCCCTATTTTCTTCTTGGCTTCACCTACTGTCCTTGAGGCAATCTTTCGGGCTTTTTTAGCTCCATCGAGAATTACGCCATCAACATATTTCGGATCATTCACAAGTTCCTCTCTCCTTTTTTGGATCGGCCCAAGCTCTTTATATATTGCCTCAGCAAGCTCAGGCTTTAGCTCGCTATATTTTATCCCTGATTTGGTATATTGGTTTTGATATTTGTCGCGCCTTTCATCACCCAAAAAGAGTCCAATTAAATCAAAGAGGACTTTCACTCCTCCCTCTTTGGGAACGCTTACCCCTTTCCCTGAGTCTGTGGGAACCCTTGCAATTTTGTCCTTAATAGTATTCAGGTCGTCTGTGAGATTAATGTAGCTTCCCTCAATGGACTTACTCATTTTCCCCTCGCCGGTGAGACTTGGGATATACTCGCCCTTTGTAGCAAACCTGGTCGGCTCTGGAAAATCAGTTCCAAACTTGGAATTCATTTTACGGGCAATCTCCCGCGCTACTTCCAAATGGGGCTCTTGATCTATCCCCACCGGGACTTTATCGGCCTTATAAATCAAAATATCGGAAGCCATTAAAATCGGATAGTTCAAAAGTGCCATTGTGTTTTCTTTTGGATATTGGGTCACTTTTTCCTTATATGTCGGTAAATGCTGCATTCTGGCAATACTCACCACACTGGAAAGTAAAAAGGCTAATTCTGTATGCTCGGGGACCTGAGACTGCACAAATAAAATGCTTTTTTCAGGGTCAAGACCTGCCGCCAAGTAATCTAGGATCACTTCGCGGGTATTTTGGGGAAGTTTTTTTGGATCATATGGAGTGGTGATCGCGTGAAGGTCTGCCACCATATATAGTGTCTCGTAGTTTGGTCCGCCAGTCGGCGGATTCTGAAGCTCAAGCATGCCGCGCACTGCCCCTAAATAGTTACCCAAATGGAGCCGCCCTGTTGCACGAATGCCAGATAAAACTCGTTTCTTCATGGCTCAATTCTAACTCAGTTAACGATTAATTGAAAGCATGTCCTATAATTTGATTATGCTTAAACAATATGCTATATTTCATTCGACAATTCTAACTTACAGGAGGTTTAGAGGTGATTAAAATTCCGAGGCGTTACGATCGTAAAATCGAGAGTGAAATTAAGGAAATGCGTGCCGAAGATAATCAAGCCGCGGCCGGCGACATTCTTGGCGAGCTTGATGAAGCGCGTCAGCAAATGGAAGCCCGCTGGCAACAATTTCTCGAACAAGAGGAAATTGCTGAAACCTGGGCCGCCTGCCGGGATTATCCCGAAGTCTTTTAAAAATTGTCAGAACCCAAATGCCTGATCATTAATTTGCTCAGGCATTTTTTATGGGGTGGAAAGACTCAAAAATGATATACTTACTCAGATTTCGTATCAAAAATTACGTGCGGGGTAGTGTAGGGTGCACGGGAGGCTCATAATCTCCCAGACTAGGTCCGACTCCTAGCCCCGCAACATATGGCAGGGTAGCTCAGTAGGTAGAGCACAGGATTCATAAACCTGCGGTCGTGGGTTCGATTCCCACCCCTGCTACTAAAATAACTTGAGCCACTTTTGCCAATTCTGAAGAGGAATTTCGTTTTCTAATTCACGCTCAATCCTCGGAGATAGCTTTCGAAGTGTTTCACTGTCGGGCAGGACAACGACAATTTCCCCCTCCTTCGCGAGACCCAACTTATCGCGCGCTTGCTTTTCGATATAATCCTCGCTTCTCACAAACTTAATTTGGTCGGCCAAATCCCGATTTTTTTTATCTAATTCTTCCAAAGCAGAATAAGCATCATCAATCGCCCGATTTATCCGATATAATCGCATGACATTTCGAGCCAGCGAAAGCGATAAAACAAGTAATATTGCCGCCACAAGATACCGAATTAACCTATGTTTTGGCAATTTATCTTTGATACCCATAATGTTGACGTCTATAAATCCTGTGATATCATATAGTTATGTCGAATGAACCACTTAAGACTTTATTGCCTAAGTTTATCAAAAATTTAGAGGAGGCAGGAAGATCACCTTCAACCATCCTCGCCTACCGCTCCGATTTGGTGCAATTGATTGACTACCTGGAAAAATTCAGCAAGGTAACCACTGATCAAGTCAAATCGCAAGATCTCGAGGGCTTCCGTGACTATTTACTAAGTCAGAAATATACCCCAAAGTCTGTATCTAGAAAACTAAATGCTATTAAGACCTTTTTTAGATGGTTGGTAACCAATAGTCTTATAGTCAAGGATGTTTCGCGTGATGTAGAACATCCTAGAATAGAGGCAACTTTGCCAAAGTTTTTGACCCAACTTGAATATCGCGCTTTAAGGGACGCAGTCCGAGCTGATCAGCGCATTGCCACGATTGTAGAATTAATCTTACAAACCGGCATGAGGATCTCAGAAATTGCGAATCTCAAAGCAAAAAATGTTCTTCAAAAGGAAATTATCATCGAAGCTTTCGCCACCCAGCCAGAAAGAAAAATCCACCTTAACGCAACTGCCAAAAAATCAGTCGATGACTATCTGAAAATCCGTCCGGAAACAGGGGAAGAATTTTTGTTTGTCAGCAAAAACGGGAAGCAACTGGCAGTAAGAAATATCAGGGCAGCGATAGACCGCCATATGCAAAGAGCCGGAGTTCCAAATTACTCTGTAAATGATCTTCGAACTACTTTTATAGTTGAGAACTTGAAACGAGGAGTGGATTTGGTAGTTATCTCAAAAATGGCCGGCCACAAGCGCCTCTCAACGACAGAGCGCTACCTTCAGTTGGCCGAAATCTCCGAGCACGGCGGCAAACAGTTAATAGAAGAACTGTAACTCTAGTGGGCCGGGAAGGATTCGAACCTTCGACTTCCAACTTATAAGATTGGCACTCTAACCGCTGAGTTACCGGCCCAAGATAATCCCTATTATACCAATATTACTTCTTTTCTTGTGGTGGAGATCCTTTTCTTTCATTCTGGGGCAATCCTACTATAGCTTCGCGCGTCTGGCAATTTCAGATTCCACGAGCCGTAGGTCCCGCCCATATCGCAGCCTACTCATCTCCCGGATGATCCCGGCAATTTTTGGATTTGATCCAGAAATAATCTTTTCAAGATCCATTGTAAGATCAACTGAAAAAGGAGGAACTGGCTCATTGTTCACAATTGTCTTCATATAAACATGGAAGCGCTCAATATTTAATAAATCATCCTCTTCAAAGCTTGGAACAAACTCGTGGGCTAGATAATTGGCATCCGATACTCCTACGCGGTATGAAATCAGTGTCCCCACATTCCCAAAAATCGCATTTTTAATATCTTCATCAATCTGCCCTACAAACTGATTTGCCACTGTCAAGTTTAAGCGGTATTTCCTTGCTTCAGAGAGAATCTGAGCAAAATCGGGAGTGGCAAAATTTTGAAACTCATCAACGTAAAGATAAAAATCCCGGCGTTTTTCTTCAGGTATATCGGACCTGCTCATCGCCGCCATTAAAATTCTTGGGACAAGTATTAATCCCAAGAAATTGGAATTCTCTTCTCCTAGTTCCCCTTTTGCAAGATTTACTAAAAGTATTTTCCCTTGATCCATAATTTCCCGAAAATCAAACGACGATTTAGATTGACCGATAATATTTCTGACCATCTTATTGGTAACGAACCTCCCAAATTTACTGGTGATATAGTCCAAGGTTTCTGATTTGTGGAACTCAGACGTCTGGGCAATTTGATCAGTCCAATAACGCCTGACAATGGGGTCCTGAACTTTGGGGAGTATTTCACGGACATACTCGGGATCAGTCAAAATCCTCATTACCTCTATAAACGTACTTCCCTCTTCGCTCATGGCCGTAAGCATCGCATTCCTCACGGCATGCTCAAATCTCGGACCAACTATTCCAGTCTTGTAAGGATCAAAAAGCTTGTACATTAAATTAATAATCGATGTCGTCACGAAGTGCTTTTGGTCCTCGGTCTGTGCTTCTAAAAGATTTAATCCCATCGGCCTCTCGCTATCACCCGGCCTAAAGTAAATCACATCTTCGCTTCTCTCAGAAGGAATGTAATTTAAAATATCCTCAACTGCATCTCCATGAGGATCTATAAAGCACACTCCCCGCCCAGCATTTATATCCTGCCTGATCATGGATTTTAAAAATTCAGTCTTCCCGGTGCCAGTTTTCCCAATAATATACATATGGCGCTGGCGGTCGCTCTCCGCCATAAATACCGGCCTTCTTACCCCGCGAAAACTACTCACCCCAACATAGAGTCCTTCAGTTGGTATTTGTGCGGGCGCTGGCGCACGCTTGGCATGAATCCAATCAATATGGGGAGTGGTAATCGCCTTGTTTGGAAAATGAAAAATAGAAGCTAATTCCTCGGAATTTAAAATTGATCGCCGGTTACTACCTAAATGCATTGCAGGCTGATAACGGTAAATAAAATCTTCGACAAAACTTGCTTTTCTTCTAACTTTTCTCGTGCCAAGCTGATTATGTTCCCCATTAAATTGGGACATTGTTCCCAATATATTTGAAAGGTGCGCTTTAGCCGATTCGCTGTTTCCCGAAACAACAACAACCCGAATGGAAGTTTCAAATCCAGGCTTTGAAGATTTATTCTCAATCGCTTCAAGGGTTTTTGCGCTTGTTGAAAATTTGGCACTTTCAGGGTCAGCTTCCTGTTTTTTGGTGCTGCTGACAAATCCCTTGCCTGCTTTTTGCCACTTACCTTCTGCCGGGGAAATTAATATTTGGACCGCGGCCGCCTCCCCTTTCCCCATCTTTGCCATGGCACTAGTAAGGGAAGATAGGGGATCAGTGGGCAAATCTTTATAAGTAGTCAGGGGGTAATGATTTTCTTTCTTTAGTTGTAGGGCGGAGTACGCCACAGACCCCTCCTCTCCAAAAATTTCATACTCCGGGACTTCAAGAATCTCGGCATCTTGATATGCTCCATGGATCTGCTTTTCGATCATGTCCCGATATTCATTAAATGTCCAGACATAAAACTTTATATCCTCCAGCCTGGCAACAATCTCAAAAGAAATCACCGGCTGAGTGGAGAAACGCATCTTAAACCCGCCTTTTTTAATGGAATAGAGGGAGGCAATAATCTGCTCCATCGCATCGATCTTCACTTCATTGCTCCGAGATACCTTTACCAAAAGAAGTGAAGAATTAAGTGACCTTCCTTCTCTGTCATGCAGACGAATTTGACTGATGATATACCAAGCGATTCCAGCTGCAAATATCACGAGAGCTCCAGTAACGATTAGGGCAATAAACAGTGTCGTTAGCATTTACTTTTTAAAAATTACATGAATTCCATCCAGAACCGCCTGTTTAACTCTCCTCAGCCAAAACACTCCAAACCAAGTACTAGCTTCATCAACATTACCCTTTGATAACTCTTCCAGCTCACTTTGATTGTCAGCCGGGATATTTGTTACCGCCGGTTTTGGCGGCGTAGGTGCTTGAACTTCTTTTATCGTCCCCCCGATAATTGGTGCAGGCTGGCTACTACTACTCTTCGCTGAAGCAACGCCGACAGATGCTTCTTGGGATGGTGTTACCTCCAATTTTGGCCCGCCTTGTTCAGGCGGAGTTTGAACCTCCGGAAATCTCTCTGGCGTGGTCATGTCTCATTCTATCATTTCCAAATCTCCTCGGTCACACCGGCTCGGAAATTGGACTCGCGGGCGAGGGTAAACAATAAATCTGAAATTCTATTTAGATATTTTAAAATTCCCGTGCTCACCTTTTCCCTTTGCGAAAGAGCAACCACCTGACGCTCCGCACGCCTGGAAAGCGAACGGCAGTATTGCAAATGAACGGAAAACTTGGTCCCGCTTGCCAGAATAAAATTAGATAATTTTAGAAGAATTTTATCTAGCTCATCAATTTTCTTTTCTAATCTTTTAGCCTTTTCGGTGCCAAACCTAGCCTTATTCCCTGCCAAAATAGAATTTAGCAAAAATAAATCCCGCTGAAGTGAACTTATAAATTCTTTCGTCTGAGAATTTTCAGAATAGGAAGCCGTCACTCCTAAATAGCTATTTAATTCATCAACCGCTCCTATGGCGCGGATCTTTACGGAATCCTTTCTAATCCGGTCCTTCGAAGCCAAAGTTCCCGTAGTTCCAGAGTCGCCTTTTTTGGTATATATACCCATTTCTTTGTTGGTATTCTACCAATATTTTCTATAATCAACAATTTCCCCCCCTCACGGCATCACGGCACCACCTCCCTCCACACAATCTTGTTTGGAGAGAGGGAGGAAGGGAAATGAAGATAATTGGCAGGATTCATCGTGAATGTTTCCGCAGGATTTGCATTCCCTCCGCCGAGATTGCGGGAGAGGGTTACCCCTGAGAGGGTAACCACTGATCCCAGGGTGGTGAGTGGTTGG
>Ga0075736_103_pt1 | contig 21822 bp, 16 predicted proteins | sample RifGroB1_FD_68428 | JGI IMG/M metagenome (GOLD analysis project Ga0075736, IMG submission 68428) | Microgenomates (Woesebacteria) bacterium GW2011_GWB1_43_14
AATAGGGTTGTCTAATTTGCGGCAAGATTGTCTTCGCCGCAGGCGTTTCTCGCTTCCCAAAAATTAATCTTTTAATGGTAGCAAAGAAGTCAGAAGATACTGCTCAAAAAGAAAAGTCGAGTGTTTCCGAATTGGTCGGTAAGCCGGCAGTGGAAACGATAAAGGAAGATATTCCCGAGGAGTCTTCATTTCCTGTACCGAACCTTGTGGGTCAAGCAAGCGGACTGGTAGTTGATGAAAGGGTACTCCCTGATTCGGGCCTTCCAACAGAGTTTGTTGAGGGGATACTTGATATTGCTAATGAAGGATCCGGCCTTCTAAGACCCAAATTTGCGGCTTCAGAGCATGATATTTATATTTCAGCCTCTCAAATAAGAAGGTTTAACCTTCGAGTCGGGGACTTAGTCGGAGGGCAAGCTAGGCGTCCCAAAGAAAACGAAAGGTATTGGGGATTTGGGCAAAGGGCACTTATTGTTTCACCCCCCAAGGCGGGAAAAACTTGGCTTTTGAAGGATATAATTTCTGGTATTGCCAAGAATTATCCCGAGAATAGTAAGGGAAAAGGTAAGAAGGTTCATTTGATGGCGGTACTGATTGGAGAAAGGCCCGAGGAGGTCACAGACATCCTTAGGGCTACCAAAGAGGCTACAGATGGCCTAGGTGAGGTTGCAGCGAGCAATTTTGACGAAGCGCCGGTTGACCAGACCAGGGTGGGGGAACTAGCCTTAGAGCGGGCCAAAAGAATTGTCGAGCATGGAGTGGACGTTGTCATACTTCTTGACTCAATTACCCGTATGGCAAGGGCCTACAACCTAGCTCTTCCAACATCTGGTAGAACCCTTACTGGAGGATTTGACCCAGTTGCGCTTTATCCAGCCAAGAAATTTTTCGGAGCAGCCAGAAAAATAGAGAATGGTGGATCATTAACCATTATCGGGACCTGTTTGGTTGAGACGGGTTCGAGAATGGACGACCTTATCTACGAGGAATTTAAAGGAACCGGCAATATGGAACTTCATTTAACCAGAAAACTTGCAGACAGGCGTGTATTTCCGTCAATTGACGTCAGCCGTTCTGGAACTAGACAGGAAGAGTTATTATACGGAAAAGACGCTTTGCCCAAGATTCATACTTTAAGAAGGATGCTCGAGCTAGTTAGCGAAGACGAGCGCACGGAAACTCTTCTTGAGCGCCTAAAAAAGGCTGAAACAAATAAGGACTTCCTAGATAGCCTCAAAGTAGCCTAACTTATACACTTACAAATCTTGCTAGTTAGGGTTTCATATGTTATCTTTCTTGTTGCCTTATGGAAGATCCTTTGGGCCAAATTTTGGCACAAGCCAGCGAAATAAAGCAGTTTTTTAGCGAACTTGGCAATTTCTTATACAAAAATCTCCTTGTATCTTTTTTGAAGTTTGAGGCTGGTAAAAACATTTTTGTAGCGGCCCTTTATAGACAAAGAGGCAGGCTCTCTCGACGCCTTATACATACTGGAATGGCTGGTTTGGCCGCAGTTGGCATGATGATCGCGCCCGTAATTGCTCAAGAATTTCCTGGAAGGAGTGTTGACCCTTGGGAAATTCCCTCTTCATCAACAGTTCTTTCCGCAACCACCGAAACGAATGAAACCTCAACCATAGTATCAGATAAAGTTAGAGACAAAGTAGTGGAGTATACTGTCCAAGAAGGTGATACGGTAAGCTCTATTGCGGATAAGTTTGATATATCTATAGACACGATTCGCTGGCAGAATAATTTAAAAAGCCAGGATGCAATAAAAGTAGGACAAGTAATTGATATACTTCCAGTCGCCGGTGTTTCGCATAAGGTACAAAAAGGAGATACTGTCCATTCTATAGCTAAAAAATATGATACTTCAGCTCAGGCTCTAGTTGACTTTCCGTATAACACATTCGTAAACGACGAGACTTTTGAGCTCGCTATAGGACAAACAGTGGTCGTACCAGATGGAGTCAAGCCCGCGGAACCGAACGCTGGAACCGTTGTCGCCTCGGGTGCCTTCGTTTGGCCAACAGGGGGAACAATTACCCAAAGATTTGTTTGGTACCATAAAGGTATAGACATCGCCAATAACGCCGCACCCTCAATTCTTGCGGCAGATTCCGGTCGCGTGGTGGTTGCAGGCTGGCCAGACGGATATGGTTATGGAAATAGAGTTATTATTGACCACGGCAACGGTTTTCGAACTCTGTATGCTCATTTAAGCCAGGTTTGGGTCGTTCCTGGCCAGACAGTAAATAGAGGAGACGCCATAGGTAAAATGGGTTCAACAGGCCGTTCCACAGGCGTCCACCTTCACTTTGAAGTAATCCAAAATGGGACATATTTAAATCCCCTCAATGTCCTGAGGTAAATAACTTCCAGTAGTTCTATTTCTTAAGTTAATGAGTTTTTCGATAGACCGCAATTAAGCACTGATATTTGTTATAATTTGACTTGCGGGCCCGTAGTCTACCGGTAGAACACCGCATTCGCATTGCGGAGGACCGGGTTCAATTCCCGGCGGGTCCACTAGATTCTCTTCTCCGAACCGATAATACCCCAATGTCAGAACCCCATAATATACAGTAATTCTAACTTTCTTCTCAAAGAAATATTGTAAATAATTCTAAAATAGCCGAATTAACGGAGGATTTGCTGAGTAAAAAGTAGGTCCAAAAAGGGAGGTTTTTACTAAATGGGGCTTGACAAGATTTTCACAAGATTCTTTACTAATAGTAATAAGTTGTAAAAACCCTAAAGTAAAAAGTTTGAAAAACTTGTAAAAACAAACCTGCCAATGCCCAAGAAATTTTATTCAGTAAAAGAAGCCTCCAAAATATTAGGTGTTTCGACGAACACTGTTTATAAGTATCTTGACGAGGGGAGTCTAAAGGGAAAAAGACACAGCAATCGAGGGCGGTTTAAAATTCCATTTTCCGAAATAGAGCCATATTTAGCTGGAGAAGAGTCCCCTGGTACAGGAAGAGAGATTCCTAATATAGGAAAAGAGTCTACAAGTACAATTAATACAATAGATAAAGTACAAGTCGACAAGCGGGGTGGGGCCAAATTGACATTTTTTGAATTATGGTTTGGAGCATCGCTGGTTGGGCTTGTTTTTATATATTTCTTATGGAATTTTGGCCAGGGCGCGGCTGGTTCTCAAATTCGCGAGTCCGAAGCCAAAAACAAATCTTCTCTACTAACAGATATTGGAAATGCTACCTTGGGTTATTCAGCGAGAACCTTTTCCCAATTCGGAAGCCTGATATCACACGTCTTGCCTGCCCAAGAGCCCAAAAATGAAGCCCAGCGCTCCAACGAGATAGTAAATCCTTTAACAGAGATTGTTTCAGAAGGGGATACTCCTGATTTGAGTTACAAAACAGAGGATACTGAAAGGCGGACCTATGAGCTTTACGTAAACGCACAAGTTCTTTCTTCCAGTACACAAAGATTGCTTGGTAAAAGTAGAATTCTTACATCGACGGAATTAAACGACGCGATAAATGAAATGTCACAGCTTTTGGGGTCGCTATCAGATTCGTCTGACAAAAAAACAATTTATGCTGAAATAAATTGGCTAGATGAGACTTGGGACTTTTCAACCATAGAAGCCATTAGAAGAGCTGCCAGTCAAGTCAGTTATATTCTGGATTCGTTGCAGAAACAGAGTCTTGGGGCGTTCACAAAACCCGAACTATCCGACCTAAATAATCTAGTTAGCGAAACCGACTTGCTCCAAAGGCTTGTGGGGAGTACCTCTGACACATCAACCCAAAAAACCCTTTATGGGAACATAAAAGAGGTAGAAATCTTGGCACAAGCCTTAGATGCAAAAACCCAGGAGATCGACAAAGTCCTAGGGTCTTGGGATAGTTACAATATTTCCGAAAAGGAAAACACTATCAAATCTATACTTTCTGAATCTTTAAGTCTCAATATCCTTCCCAAAGTTGACGAAGTCATCCTCTCGGGGCTACTTAATCAAGGTAGCGACATAGAGTTAAAAAATAGTCTGCTTTCGGTAAAAGGAGTTTTGGCAGCAAACAAGACCTACCTTGCCCAAAAAGCCGGGAAACCAGTAGTGGCCACTTGGTTGGAGTCGGGTGGTAACGTTTTTAAAATACTGGTTGTAAATCCGTCTGCGTCAGCTTCCCAAGAAGTCACTATAAAATATTATCTGCCGGCCGAGATAGGAAAGGAGCCGGTTGGCCAGATTGACGAGGGCCTAAAACTAAGTTTTGATAGTCAAAGAAATCAGTATTATGTAGAGGGCAGTCTACTTTTGGGTGCGGGTGAAATAAAGACAATTGGGCTAAAAGTTAACGATACCCAGCAAGTTGCCCAGAAGAATGTTGCGGTCGAAAAATCTCTCGAAGAGGAGCCTCCGGAAGTTTTGGAAACGGCTTCTTCCGTCGATAAGCCTTCGGACAAAGTTGTTGCACCGGTCGCGCAGAATGAAAAAACGGCTGAACCCTCCAACCCGCCGGCCAATGCAGGGCAAGTTGCAGGCGTAAACACAGTTAACTACCCAGCACAAGGCATCGTGGTTTGGGGATCAATAATAGCAGTTTTGATTTTAGGTCTTGTCCTTTTGGTAATTTATCTAAAATCAAGACTCGGAAGAGGGGATAAGAAGCCTGAACAAGCAGGTTCAGATGATGTGGCGGTAACAGCAATCAAGGAGACTTCCATCCTCCTGCCGGAAGTTAAATTGAACCCCGAAAATATAGTGGTGGCGGCAAGTCCCTCCCGCGCATCATTCACTTTTCCGCGGATAGAATTTACTGCTATCAGAAAAGATCTAGGCTCAATTAAAACGGGAATTTTGACTATTCTAACCTCCATAACTGCGTTTTTCTCAAAGATTCTAACATCAATCAAGAAATTCTTTATCTCCCTAACAACAGGTTTGGCCAGATTTATAGCCGCTATCGTTCATGGCGTTAAAAAGTTTTTTGTCGATGCCGTGTCCGCCGTCAGAAGAATTCCGGTTGCCATTAAGACCGGCTTGACAGCAATCCTAACCTCCATAGCCGCCTTTTTCTCAAAGCTTCTAACATCAATCAAGAAATTCTTTATCTTACTAATAACCGGTTTGGCCAGATTTGTAGCTTCGATTAGAGCTTCTTTTAGACGGGCCTTCCGTGCGGTTGTATCCGCCGTCAGAATAGGTCTAGTTTCAATTAAAACGGGGACCCTGACTGTCCGGGCCTCGATAACGGCATTTTTCTCGAAGAGCCTGTCTTTAACGGTAAAACTGGCGGTTTCGATAAAAACCGCATTTGTAAACTTTATCCATGCAATTATAACTTCTCTGCAAAAGGGCCTTCGCGACATCGCAGGGGCCATCACAAAATTCTTTGTTTCCATTAAAACTGGTTTGATAACCATCGGGGTCTCCATAGCAACCTTTTTCTCAAAGCTTCTGGCCTCAACAATTAAATTAGTAGTCTCTGTTAAAACCGGCTTGGGAAACCTTATGGTTTTTACCACGTTTTCCCTTAAGCGTGGTTTCCGTGCGGTTGTATTTGCCACTAAAAAGGGTTTGGTAGCCACCTTGGTTTCCATAAAAAATCTCGTTGTTGCAATAGTAGCTTCTTTTAAACGCGGTTTCCTTGCGGTTGTATTTGCCTTCAAAACATTTTTTGTAAATGTCGCATCCGCCATCAGAAATGCCTTAATCTCCATTAAAACGGGTTTGGTAACCGTCCTGGTTTCCATAAAAAATCTCGTTGTCGCAATGGCAGCTTCTCTTAAGCGAAGCTTCCTTGCTGTCATTCACGCAATTGTTGCATTTATTGTAAAAATCACATCTTCGGTCAAAACGTTCTTGGCAAATGTCATAATTGCGATCAGAAGAGTCCTGGTGGCTATTGTTACTAGTTTACAGAAAATCTTGGTTTCCATAGCAGCCTTTTTCATTAGGGTTTTGTTCACTACGGCGAATCTGATTACCGCGATTGTGACTTCTCTCAAAAAGGTTGTTAGCACGATCGTAAATGCCGCCATAACACTCTTGGCAAATATCCTATCCGCTGTCACGAAGATAGTAACCTCGCTCATGGCGGGAACATTAAAGGCCATGCTCGCTATGGTAAAAGGTTTACTAAATATTTTGAATTTCATTGCAAAACTTGCCGACTCCGCTCTGGCCCAACTTGATTTTCAGAACCCCACTATTCACAGGTCACCCCCCAACTTCCCTAAAATCGCAACATTTTTGCTGGTAGGCTTGACCTCCGCCACAGTTTTAGCAGTATTGGCGTTTAAGTTTATATCTGTCATCAAGGCAGACTCACTAGTGGTCTTAGACAAAGAAGCTGTCGATCAGACTGAAGAAATAAAGATAGGTAGTAGTAGAAATGAAGATATGGTCCTCATTAAAGTTTCCGACGGTTCAAATGTAAATGTCAGGCAAGAAGCTACAACCTCATCCAAGATTATTGCCAAAATCAAATATACGAAAATGGTCAGCAAGGTTGGTGAAGAAGGGGACTGGACCGAGATTGCAACTGGTCCTGATCAGCTCTCGGGGATAGAGGAGTCTCTCACCGGTTGGGTAAGTAGCAAACTAATTGAAACCTCAGCCGAAGAGATAAGCCAAGTATTGGAATCACAGGAACATTGAAAGGTAAGCGGAGAGTATGTCATGAGTAAATTACTACTTTGATTCTTTGGAGCTAAAAGCTTTCTTGAATTCTTTGAACGCCTCTCCTAATCCCTTTGCCATTTCAGGGAGTTTTTTCCCACCAAAGAGGATAAGTACAATTACGGCTATTACTAGTATTTCTGTTGATCCTATATTAGCTAGCATCTAAGCACACCCCCATTCAAAACAAATGTGTTTTGAGAAATATCCGATTTAATATTAGCGTAAGTTCAAACAAGATTACAAGAGGTGCAAACAAAATGATATCGGAAATAAGGTCTGGAGGGGGGAGAAGTAACACAAATATAACGGCAATAAGGTAGGCATATATCCTTTGCCTTTCAAAAAACGAGTGCTTTATCAATTTAAGCAACATAAGTACTGTCATAACAATAGGAAAAAGGAAGGCTATTCCCATCAGAAGGCCAGTCATGAGAACTTTTGACAGAAAATTCTCGACATCCAGCATGTTGCCAATTTGCAAAGAAAGAGATGTTTGATAAAAAATCTGCATCAAAAGTTTCATTACGATCACCCCATAGACGAACCCGGCGCCGAGAAGTAATAGGGCCAAGGGAAGGATGTTTACGATGATACGAAATTCCTTTGCCTGTAGCGCCGGTTTAAGAAAACTTATTAGCTGAAAAATTAATATCGGGACAACTACAGCCACCCCGACGATTAAGCCGGAATTTAAAGCCAAAGTGAAGAATTGGAAGGGGGTAGTAAATACGATGTTAACTCCCTCGAGGCTAAAGAAATCAAGGATTAAAGTAAGAATTTTTTGATACAAAATAAAGCCTACAATCGAAGCCACCACAAAGAGCGATCCTACGAATAAAAACCTTTTTCTAATTTCCAATAAATAGGGGTAGTATTTACCTGATATTTTGTAAGCTGGGGGAGTCGCCATTATTCTTCCTTCGCGCCTTTTTTAAACTCATTAACTGCCTGTCCAATACCCCTTATAAATTCCGGGATTTTCTTTCCGCCAAAAAGAAGAAGCACGATTAAAGCTATAATGACAAGCTCCGTAGTTCCAATATTGGCTAGATTGGCTAGCATTAATTATCACCCCCTGACGAATCGTTTTTTGCATCTTCGGGATTTCCTAATTCTTCTTTGATCTTGGTAAGTTCTTTCTTGGACTGGCGTAAACCCTGGGCAAACTCACTTAACTTGTTGCCACCGAAAAACAGAAGTACCAATACGGCAATTATAATCAGCTCCGCTGAACCTATATTACGTAATACACCAAACATATTTATTTCTAAGCGTCCTTACCTTGTTCTAGTTCTTTCTGTATTTGTTTAATCTCTTTGGTACTTTCCCCTAAACGCCGGGCAAACTCTTTAAGCTTTTTATCGCCAAAAAAATATATCAAGATGATAGCTATAATTATTATTTCAGGAGTACCCAGATTGGACATAATCCTTAATCTTTATTGTTCGTCCTTTGACGCATTGCGGAACTCTTTGAATGCTTGCCCGATGCCTTTCATAAATTCAGGAATCTTTTTACTCCCAAACAGAAGCACAATAACTAATCCAACAATGATTAGCTCCGGAGTACCTATATTTTTTAACATCTTGTTACCACCCCCTGTTTATCATAATTAACAACATTTGGTCTTGCAAGTATCATTTGTACATTCGTCCTTTGATTCGGATTGCAGCCTTCCCGTCTACAATTATTACCCGTGGGGCATGCTTATTGGGGTCAAAGTTGATAAATTTCGAAACAACAGAGTACTTTAAGCTCTTGCTGACCACCTTTGAATCTCCCGTTTTGTTTGTTGAGTTAGTCATTAATTTTGGTGTAAATGCGACCTTTTAGTTTGATTGCAGGATGCCCGTTAACGAATACTATACGTGGTCCGGCGTTTTTCGGATCAAAATCGATAAAAGTGACGACGACGCCGTATTCAGAATTCTTTCTAATCACTTTTACTCCGCCAGGCATACCAATCTCGTAACTTACGGTTTTGGTTATAGATTTGGTTTGGGTAGGCGAAATCGACGGGCTGGCACTTGCCCCGGCTGATGGTGATGCTGACGGTGAGACGGACGCAGAACCACTTGCCGCGCCTGCGGAGGGAGAGGCCGACGGGGAAAAACTTGCCGATGGGGACAAACTGGCACTGGGAGAAGGAGATAAGCTGGCCGAGGGTGACAAACTGGCACTGGGAGAAGGAGAGAAAGAGGCCGATGGTGAGAGTGAAGCGCTTGCACTTGCAGATGCGCTAAATGAGGCACTTGGTGAAAGTGAAGCCGATGGCGAGAGCGATCTACTAGCGCTGACAGAAGGACTTAATGAGGCACTTGGTGAGAGCGATGCTGAAGGTGAGAGTGAGGCACTGGCGCTACCGCTGGGTGAGACAGATGCAGAAGGTGAGAGCGATCTACTGGCCGAAGCGCTTGGGGATACTGATCTGCTGGCGCTGGCGCTGGGAGACAGTGATCTAGAAGCGGAGGCACTAGGCGAGACAGACGCCGATGGCGAGACTGACCTACTTGCCGAAGCGCTTGGGGACAAGGACCTACTTGCCGAAGCGCTTGGGGACACTGATCTACTGGCGCTGGCGCTGGGAGATAGAGATCTAGACGGCGACAATGACCTACTGGCACTGGCACTCGGTGAGAGTGAAGCGGAGGGGGAAAGAGAGGCACTCGCACTTGCTGACATACTTAGTGAGGCACTAGCCGAAGCACTCGGAGACAGTGAGGCAGAAGGCGAGAATGATCTACTGGCTGAGGCACTGGGAGAAAAAGAAGCAGAGACACTTGCAGATGGAGATAAAGAAGCCGAAGGACTCAAAGAAGCCGAAGCGCTGGCAGATGGACTTATGCTGGCACTTATTGACGCACTGGGTGAAAGCGAAGAAGATGGACTTAAACTTCGAGATGCGGATGCCGAAGGCGAAAGACTTTTGGAAGCACTTGCACTTGGACTTAAAGATGCCGAAGGTGAAAGAGATCTTGAAGCCGATGCACTAGGCGAAACACTCGCACTTACTGACGCACTGGGTGAGAGTGAAGCCGATGGACTTAAACTTCGAGATGCAGAAGCCGAGGGGGATAAGGAAGCAGAAACGGAGGCGCTTGGCGAGAGTGATGCGGAAGGACTCAAAGACCTACTGGCAGAAGCAGATGGCGATACGGAAGCACTAGGTGATATTGATGCGGATGGGCTGATACTTGCAGAAGGGGAACCGGCAGAAGGAGAAGCAGACGGGCTTAAAGAAGCCGAAGCGCTGGCAGACGGACTTAAACTTGCACTGGCCGATGCACTGGGTGAAAGAGAAGCAGACGGACTTAAGGATGCCGAAGGTGAAAGCGATGCTGAAGCGCTTGCTGATGGGCTCAATGATGCACTGGCAGAAGCAGAAGGGGATACCGAAGCGCTGGGAGACAGCGAGGCGCTTGGAGATAATGATGCACTAGCCGATGCCGATGGAGACAGGGATGCAGAAACGGATGCGCTGGGAGACAGCGAGGCCGAAGGCGACAATGATCTACTGGCACTGGCACTCGGAGACAGAGAAGCCGAAGCCGATGCCGAAGGACTAAGTGATGCAGAAGGAGACAAACTTGCTGACGCAGATGCGGATGGGCTTAGGGAGGCTGATACTGATGCGCTGGGCGATAATGAGGCAGAGGGAGAAAGAGAGGCACTGGCGCTGGCAGACGGACTTATACTAGCACTTGCTGATGCACTGGGAGATAAAGAAGCAGATGGACTCAAAGAAGCCGACGCTGACGCCGAAGGACTAAGCGAGGCGGAAGCGGAAGCGCTTGGAGAAAGCGAGGCTGATGGACTCAAACTGGCTGAGGCAGAAGCTGATGGACTAAGAGATGCCGACGCAGAGGCGCTAGGGCTTAGTGAAGCGGAAGGAGAAAGACTGGCAGATGGGGATAGCGATGCCGATGTACTCGCCGAAGGTGAAAGAGATCTTGAAGCAGAGGCACTTGGTGAAAGCGATGCAGATGGTGAAAGCGAAGCGCTTGCACTTGCCGATGGAGACAAAGACCTACTGGCAGAAGCACTGGGAGAGAGTGAGGCAGATGGTGACAAGGATGCAGAAGCTGATGCACTTGGAGATATTGATGCGGAAGCCGATGCCGAAGGACTTAATGAAGCGGACGGCGAAAGGGAAGCGCTTGCGGAAGCCGAAGGAGACAGTGAGGCAGAAGTACTGGCACTGGGAGAAAGAGAAGCAGAAGGACTCAAAGATGCCGAAGCGCTGGCAGATGGACTTATGCTGGCACTTGCTGATGCGCTTGGTGAGAGTGAAGCAGATGGACTTAAACTTCGAGAGGCAGAAGCCGAAGGTGACAAGGAGGCAGATACCGACGCACTTGGTGAAAGAGAAGCGCTTGGAGAAAGTGATGCCGAAGGAGACAAACTTGCACTAGCCGATGCAGACGGACTTACAGAGGCCGAAGCACTAGCCGATGGGGATAAAGACGCCGAAGGAGATAAACTGGCACTTGGACTAAGAGATCTTGACGCTGATGCCGAAGGTGAAAGAGATCTTGAAGCTGATGCCGAAGCTGATCTTGAAGCTGATGCTGAAGGACTTAAACTTGCCGAAGCCGAAGCGCTGGGTGACAGACTGGCACTGCCTGCCGCGGCCGCCGCAAGCGCAATGTCAAAAGAGCCGCTTCCATTGTCACGAAGGGAGATATCAAGGGCCACGGACTATCCCTCCTTCCTTGCAAACTTCGGGCACTGCAGAATATTTCTTGGGCATTGTATTGCAAATTCGCGGCATTGAATTGCCGGTGTACTATAAATTGATTACTATGTCGCTACGTCATCATCGCTTCTGCCTATCAGGGTGCTACTTTCCCAGGCCTCAGAAAAGACATCGACTGTATTGTCATACCAGGTCATCGAGTATGCCCCGTTCCCGCTGCGTGAGGTTGACGCAATCTCCGTGCCTTTCGACACCGATCCCGCTTCGACCGCTACGTGTGCCTTGATTGTTACCGTACCACCGCTACTGCCGGTAATGTCCCCTGCGATGGAGTAGGTTATTGAGTGGTAGGTAACAATTGCTGCCGCCTGCCAGAAGGTGGCGGCGTTCACGTTTGCATCATAGCGATAATCGCGAGCTGTTTCCGTATTCAACCGCGAAGTGTCCGCGTCATTCGGCCAACGCAAAAACTCCGAGCGGGCGCGGCAGAATGCCAGCGACGGGCCTCTCTCGGCATCAGTAGCATAAAGTGCGTTATATAGACCGCGCCATCCGCCTGCCTCCCCTTCGCCGGATTGGACTTCACACTGGAATGCCAAGGCTAAGTTGGCTGCGCCGGTGCCGGAGGTTTGAATAATCAACTGATAAGAAAAGGCTATAAGATAATAGTTCGTTTCAGGAATGATCGGCGTGGTTGCCCCCGCAAATTGGAGCCGTTGTACAAGGTTACCGGTTGCGTGCGGCCGGATCATCCAATGGGTTGAGTGTGCGTGGACTCCGACCCCGCTCGCATGCTTACCGCTGGTGTAATTAAGATACACCAATCCGCTCATATTCGAGCCGATGTTACCGGCTGTGGCGCTAGTTGTGAACCAGTCCACAACCAGGGAGTTATAGCCCCGCGCCAGCGTCATACCGGCCCCGCCCGCGGCACCAGAGTCAAACCGTCGCATCGAAGTCATGCCGCCACAGCGCGCACTTGCCGCATGGGTGAAAGTACGCGACGCCTGCGACCCCAATCGAAGGTCAAGCGTTACTGCACCCGCATCATTGAAGGAACATAAAATACCCGACTGCACCAGCGTAATCGTGGCCGGTTCTTGGACCGGGACGTCGCGGGTAAATCGGCTCTTGTCGCCGGTTACAGTGCCACCAATCCAGCCGGCTTCATCCATTGTCGCCATCTGGATTGAGTTCATAATCGTAGTGGAGGTGGAAGAGTTAAACTCGTAAGTGACGACCAGTACACCGTTGAGGCAGGGGTATGGCCCGCCGGTTGTACTGGTTGTGTTCGCCTCGATAGAGTGGGCGGCGTTGGTGGTGATCGCGCCGAGCAGCTTGTCGATGCGCCGGGTGAATACGTCGGAGACGAGAGTCCGGGCGTGAGAAAGGTCGGCCACTGTGGTTGAGCCGTCGTAGCGCATGTTTAACACTTGTGCGGCGGCGGCGGTCGTTCCCGAGTGAGTATCCATCTGAAAAAATATATCCCGATAGGTTATGGATGCCTCGGGTAAGAATGTGTCGAGAGCCGGGATTTGGCTCGCAACACCACCCAGGTTCGCAAAGCTGGTGGTTAAGTTGCCGGTGTTCCCGTCCATGGGGATTTTGACGGTCTTTATCTGTGTCGTATCCCCGTCGTCGTATTCATAAGTGATGATTAGTTTCGCGGTTGCATTGCTGGTGATAACGCCGCTGACCGTCAGTCGGCAATCCGCCGTCATAGTTGTTCCGGTGTAGTTTGTTACAAAATAGCTGGTTACGTCTCGTGAAAACAGGAAGCTTTGATTTTCGCCTGAATTGGTAATGGTTTGTGTGACTGTGGCGTCGTCTCTTGCCACAGCGCCGAGAGCGATGCCAATAAGTACCGCCGTTAGGCTGGCGGCTGCAGTGCCGTTGTCCACCGCCGAAACCTCCAGCGTAACCGACCGAAAGGTGCGGCTGGTAGTCTCGGGAATCGCCAGCGCCGCAAGCTGCGTAAAGTCGCGCGCAGTTGCGCTGGCAACACTTGCGGTCGAAAGCGCGAAGGCGTATTCAATTGTTTTATTTCTTACTGCCATTTGTTCTTATTCAAAAAAATCATAGCCGGGAAAAACAACAGCGTGTTCGGGATATGGTTGGGACCCCGTCACAATTATGCGGTCGGTGTCGTCGTACCAGAAGCACGACCAACTGCCGCCGACAGCCGTTGTTATCTCTTCCACTATCTCCCATCCTGATGATACGCCGCTTCGCCAGACTCTCACCGTGTAACCCGATCCGTCACCGTTCCATCCTGACAGGGACCCTACGACTGAATAGTAAATGCTGTGATAGGTAACCCACATGTCAAGGTTGCCCCATGAGTTGGCCCCTTGGGTGAGATAAAGCTTGTAACGACGGGAGGTCTGGATACTCAGGCGGTCGCTATCTGGGTCGTTTGGCCAGCGTTTAAAAACACTGCGGGCGGTTCCCCAGATCTGCCTGATACCTTGTTCCGGATCGGTATGAGAAATATCTGAATAGACAGTTTCCCATTTGTTACCCCCTTCGGCTACCAGTCTTTCTGTTTGTACTACAACCCCGGCTGCATTGCCAGTAGAATTGGTTAAATATTGATAATGTACACCAATGGAATTTATGTAACGTTCTGTCTCCGGGAAAGCTATTGCAACCGCTGATGTGGTGATATTATTGTTGGCGGCTTGTGTTTCCTGAGCAAAGAGATTCCAACAAACCGAGTGGTTGTGGGCCCCGGTGCCGTCGGAATGTTTACCCGAGGTGTAATTGATTATCCACCAGGCACTCATGTTCCAGCCCAAGTTGGTCGAGTCGGTTCGATAGACATCGGCTTGGACGGTATTTCTGCCGCGGGATAGGGAACCGATTTCGCTTTCACACCTTAGCATGGCTCCGCACCCGCCGGCAACTACGGCAGCTACGGATGTGTAGGTATTGAAACTGCCAGTGCCCACTCTCAAATTCACGCCACCCGAAATTGCCGCAGCTTGTTCCCAATGTACATATAATGCGCATTCTTGAATAGTGATGGTATCCGGTTCTTGAATCCAGACATCACGGGTTGCCCGTTGATAATCTGCTGATGTCGGGCCGCCCATGGGGCTATCAAACTCCATGGGGAAGATTAATGAGTTTAATACTGTTGTGGTTGTGGTGTTATTGTATTCATAAGTAATAACCATCCATACCTGTGGATGGTCAAAATCGGTTGCGCTGGCCCATAAATAAAAATCATGAGCAGAGTTGGTGGTAAATGAAGGCTGCCAGACATGTCTATACCAGTTGGATGCATTTGAGCCTTTTTCATGGCTTTGGGTGGTCCGGGTTGTTGCAGTGTCCAGACGCATGGAAAGAGTCATGTCGGTTGTTGAGGCCGACTCTTGATTTCCCTGGATAACTACAGTTGTCTGTCTCACATTGACTGACGCTTCAGGCAGCCAGGTATCAAGAGCTGGAAAGTTATCAGTTGCAGTGCCCGGCTGAGAAGTTGTCATTGCTGTAAGTGGGGCATTTAAGGGCAGGCGCACTGTTTTTACATGGGTTGTGGCGGCGTCATCGTACTCATAGGTAATTGTTAGCTTAGCCGTAGCGCATTTCCAGACTGAAGTGCCGGCACTATCAACCAGAAGTCTTGCGTCGCAGGTCATACTTGTTCCGCTCCAGTTAGTACTAAAATATGACGTAAAATCCCCGCTATGGTCTACCCATTTATTTTCACCCGAATTGGTTACAAGATTGGTATTATTGACGGCCGAATAGCCGGCTGACCCAAGTTGTAAAGATATTTGTCTGCGGTTGATACTGGCAACGCTCGCCGCACCGTCTTGAACGATGATTGCTAAAGACACGCTACTGAATGTAATACTCGACTCCGGTAGATAAACGGTGATTTGAGTGAAATTAGTGTCTGTAAGATCGGCCAGAGTTTCCAGTTCCGGGAACCAATATTCAACTGTTTTTAGTCGGGTTGCCATAATGATTTATTTTTTTAACTCATATCCCTAATCAAGCCCTTTTTTATTAAAAACTGTAACTGATTTATTAAATTACCCGCTAGTAAATTCAATAGGGTAATATGGTGATTATTTCTCTTGAGCATGGTAATACATTTGGCAGGATTGGACAACGGTCTGACTATCAAATTTAGTTAATTTTCGTTTCTTTATCAATTCCTTTTTCTCCAAGTAAAACTTCTTCAATGGCATCTAAAAGACGTTAACAAAATAGTCGTATTTAAAATCCTCGCGGCCGGCCCAACCATTGGTAAAGTTGGAATCACCTCGCATATAGCGGAAAGAACCCGTATCCGTATCTTCTTGCATGATAAACCAGGAGCCATCTTTGTGAGTAAATCCATAATAGGCGACGATGGAGTCATCAATTTCGGTAATTCTATATCCGTCCGTAGGCCCCTTTTCCGCCGGGTTAATTTTGTTACCAGAGGTGTCTTGAAGAGAGATTGTTTCGGATTCAGACGAACTTTCGAAAAATGGAACTTGTGGCCTTTTAATAAAAATCGAGTAAAGAAGAAGCGAAAACCCCGAAACTCCAAGTAGCTTGAGAAATGCCCGTTTATCGTCATCTACAGCATTTTCAGCTACTGGCTGGATAGGGGCTAAATGCTCTTTGTAAGCTACTTGACTTCTTTTGCGCGGAAAAACTTTAAAGGCAAAATAAACTAGCAGGGGGTAAAAAGCAATGGCGACTACCAATTGGGGATAGGTTCTGGCAGTTACAAATGCAATGATTACGTCCAGTGTGACGATTACAAAGGTGCAGTAGGTTAGGATTTTGTACATTGGTTATTTATTCCTCCGGTATAACTTCGATAAAACTTACCGGTATAAATCCGACTGATCCATCGGCTAATTTGATTTCATACCATCCTGAATCAGTGGAAACGTATTCGAAAGTGTCGCCCTCTTTTGCTTCTCCGATCTTATTTGAGCTAACAATTGGAGCCTGGAGGATGTTAATGCTTGTAGCCCCGTCGGTAATTTTAACTGTCAGCATTGTTTTTGGTTTTATCTCTGGCTCTATTTCTACTTCGACCGCTTTGGGAAGAACTAAAGGAGTAGGGGCAGATTTCGGTGTAAGTTTGGCTATGGAAGCGTTGATGTTTCTTACCCCGAGTCCTACGAGGAGCAAAAACATTGTACCCGCAGCCAGGAATTCGGGTATCCTTTTTACAGGTTTCAAATTCGGATTTGCGGGTATTTCAGGAGGCTTTTCAACATTACTTGCAAGGATACTCTTTCCAAGGTGCTGACTCTCACTTTCAAGAGTAATTCCTTGAAGAAGCTCTTTGCCCTTTTGGTCAAGTGTATATTTTTCAACAAAATCTTTGTAGCTGCCTGTTCCCTTGAGGAAATCAGTTTTGGCCCTGTCAAAAAAAGATAGAACTACATTTGGTTTGACCCACGAAGTAGCTCTTGCACCCAAAAATTCTCTATATGAGGAATGACCACTGATATGGAAGTAACGGGTAAGATACAAGAGGCTAGCTTCGTCCTTGATCTGAACTGACTTGTAAGGGCCTTGAAACAGGGGGCCAGTACGTTGATATTTTTTATTAAAATACATTGAATATCTGGTGCATAAGGATCTTATAAACTTCTCAAGGGAACCTTTAGTTATTTGATACACGAGTAGGTGGAAGTGATTAGGCATGATACAGTAGGATACTATTACTACTTGGTTGAAGTAATTTTTGGGTTGGTGTGGCGTACCCCGAAAAGTACGCCCATTTATGCTGAAAACCTTCTTAGTGGCCTCAGTATCTGCAGGAACAGATAAGTAATCTCTCAAATAGCCAAGAAAGACTTCATAATCTTGTTCGTCATTGAAGAGGATTTTGTCTTCAATTCCACGATTGTAGACATGACAATATGTACCGGTCTCATCCGCCCTAAAAAGGTTTTGAGCAGGCATATTTAAGACTAGACTTAAAGGGAGAGACCCTGCAAGCCCCATTTTAGCTACAGTCTTATATTGTTTCCGGACGCTTATGGAGAATTTAGATCTAGAAGCTTTTCTCGATTACTTTCTCTAGAAAAAATATACTAAATCATAATATAACAAATTAATACTTAGTATCTCATCAACTTTATTTTGATATGAGGCTAAATTTTAGACTGAATGCTTCCAGGTGTGCTTGGGGATTAATTGGCAAGAATCTTTAAGTTCGCAGTCAACCAGACTGTACCGTTCCAAAACTCCAAACTATTTGTGTCAGAGTTAAATCCAAAAGTTCCCTTCTTGGGCTTTTTCGGCCTATCGGGGGTAGTCCAATATGTAATTGTCGGCATCCCAATCAGGACTGATAAACCCTGTCCGACTTCAAGAAAGACTGGGGAATTTTTAGGCATTAAACTATCTTATGGCCATAATATAGCGTACGGTAGATAGCGTCAAGGGTTTTCGTTTAACCTAACTCATTCGTAGTATTAACCAGACAGCTCCGTTCCAGTACTCCAAACTATTTGTGTCAGAGTTAAATCCGAACGTTCCCTTCCTGGGGTTTTTCGGCCTGCCGGGAGTATTCCAGATAGCGATTCTATTTCTGCCCGCCATAGTAGACAAACTACCACCCAAGTGAAGGGTATTAAGAAGAACGGAATTTCTAGACCTTGAGGGAATAGCAACCGGCACTAATTCGGGGGCGGCTGAAGGCGATACGGATTTTGAAGGGCTTACAATGGCTGATGGGGAAGCGGATGCAGAAGGACCACTGGGAGCAATTGATGGTGATGCCGATGGTGAGAGAGATGCGGATCCACTTTCACCGCCAGCGGAGGGAGAGGCTGATGGTGACAATGATCCCGAAGGACTCTCGCTGGCTGATGGGGAGAGAGATACGCTTGGTGAAATACTGGGCGATGCTGATGCCGAAAGAGACAAACTGGCCGATGGTGAGACCGAGGCCGAGGGCGAAGCGGTTGCGCTTGCGCTGGCAGACGGACTTACCGAAGCACTTGGTGAAACCGAGGCCGAGGGGGAGACCGATGCACTTAAACTTGCCGATGGGCTAAGCGATGCACTTGGTGAGAGAGATGCCGATGGTGAGAGGGACCTACTAGCACTGGCACTTGGTGAGAGCGATGCCGATGGTGACAAAGATGCACTGGCCGAAGAACTGGGTGAAAGTGATGCAGATGGTGACAGTGATCTACTGATTGATGCACTAGGAGACAAAGACACCGACGGACTCAAAGATGCTGATGCAGATGCCGACGGCGAGAGGGATCTACTAGCTGAGACACTTGGTGAAACCGAGGCCGAGGGGGAGACCGATGCACTTAAACTTGCCGATGGGCTAAGCGATGCACTTTCACTCACCGACGGACTCAACGATGCGCTAACCGAAGCACTCGCAGACAAAGAAGCCGAAGCTGAAGCCGATGGAGACAGGGAGGCGGATACTGATGCACTAGGTGAGGCAGAAGCCGATGCTGATAGTGATCTACTAGCAGAAGCGCTTGGAGATAAGGAAGCGGAAGCCGATGCGCTTGGCGAGAGGCTGGCACTGGCCGACGCGCTTGGTGAAAGAGAAGCCGACGCTGACGCCGAAGGACTTAAAGAAGCCGATGGTGAAAGAGATCTTGAAGCCGATGCGCTTGGAGATAAAGAAGCAGAAGCACTGGCACTCGGGGAGAGAGAAGCCGAAGGTGAAAGAGATCTACTGGCTGAGGCACTGGGAGACAATGAGGCGCTTGGCGATAAACTGGCAGAGCCGGGGGTCGACGGTGAGGCAGAGGCTGATGGTGATAATGAGGCAGATGGACTTAAGGAAGCTGAAGCTGAAGCCGACGGTGACAAGGATGCCGAGGCTGATGCACTTGGCGAAAGTGATGCAGACGGTGAGAGAGATCCACTGGCACTAGCACTAGGTGAGACAGAAGCTGAAGCTGATGCCGAAGGACTAAGTGATGCTGACGGACTGAGTGAGGCACTAGCACTTGCAGATGGACTCAAGCTGGCTGATGTCGAAGCAGACGGTGAGAGTGACCTACTAACACTGGCACTGGGTGAAAGCGATGCGCTTGCGCTAGCACTAGGTGATAAAGAGGCCGAAGGAGACAAACTTGCTGATACCGATGCCGATGGAGAAAGTGATCTACTGGCAGAAGCACTAGGACTTAGTGAGGCACTAGGAGATAAACTAGCCGATACACTAGCTGATGGTGATACTGATGCACTGACACTTGCTGATGGAGAAACCGATGCCGAAGGGCTGAGAGATGCTGAGACTGAGGCCGATGGAGACAGTGATCTACTAGCTGATGCACTGGGAGAAAGAGAAGCAGACACACTTGTTGACGGTGATAATGAGGCCGACGGACTTATAGAAGCTGATACCGATGCCGATGGAGACAAAGATGCAGAGGCTGAGGCGGCCTGGACCACTTCACCGCCCACATAGAGATTGTTGGGATAGTTCTGATCCCAGAAAGCAATGTCCAATCGGCCCGGTGATCCCCAGTTGTATTGCGCCCAGCGCGCATTGATAGAACAATCGTAAGTGCCTGAGGCAAATAATGTTTGGCTACCCCAGCTAGCCGACCCGCCAGCCCCGGCCACATAATAGATGTTGACCGGGGATCCGTTGCCGTGGTGCCATAAGCGTATGCCCCCACTGGCGCCTGGCCCAATCGTGACATTGTGTGTCTGACTGATTGAGGGATTGTTAGAAGTCCAGCTCGCACCATTGTTGTCGCTGTAGTAATACCGGATAGGTTGCCAGCCACTCGACTTGGCCCCGCTGAAACCGATATGGTAACGGTTGTCACTGGTAATCAGCACGCCAACGCACTGATCAATGCCGCACTCAATAGACCCCAGAACACTCACACTGCTGTTCCAGGTTTCGCTGGTTTCCCGCGTTCGTACATAGACCGTACCATCGGCAGTACCGTTGAATGTGCCGCGCAGCCACGAGACAACCACGCGACCGGTTGTGTCAAAAGCAATACTGGGATGCCACGCTTTCTCATTGCCGGAGTAGGTGACATCGCTATCTACCTGGGTGGCTGAAGCCCAACTTCCACTGACATTGTTTGTGTAGTAGATGCGCCGGTCGGCTAGGGTGCCGCTGCCTACGGTGGTTAGGAACACGACATGGGCCTTGCCGCTTGCGTCAATGGCGATGGCCGTGTTCTCGTCACCCTGCCCGATGTCATCGTAATCCAAGTTGGACAGGATCGTCGTGACACTTCCCCATGTATCAGTGGCTGTGTCAAACAGGGCATAGCGCAGGTAGCGGGTCAGGCTGATCGAACTACGGGCACTCCAGGCGATATGAATGTCGTCACTGGCATCAAGCGCCGCCGCGCAACCCACCACGGCCGCCGGCTCATTGGTACTATCCTTCCGGGTAAAACTGGCCGGCGGGGTTCCGGTGTCATCGGCTTTGAATACCCGAATGGTTTGATCCAGACCGTTGGTCGTAAAATCCGGGTAAACGTCGCAGTTGGGTGCAACTGTGTAGATGATGTTACCTGAAGTCCTGACAATCTGCCGCATACTGCCATCGACGTAGCCAGATCCAACAAACTGAATAGGATCTCCACCAGAACTTGGGCTGGGCGAGGCGCTGACAGAAGACGAGGGCGATAAAGAGGCGGAAGGACTCAAAGAAGCCGATCCTGAAGCCGATGGAGACTGGGAGGCAGATACTGATGCACTTGGTGAGACAGAAGCCGATGCTGACAGTGATCTACTTGCAGAAGCACTCGGAGATAAAGAGGCAGACGCTGAAGCCGAAGGACTTAAAGAGGCCGAAGGAGATAAACTAGCTGACGCCGATGCCGAAGGACTTAAAGAGGCTGACACCGATGCGCTGGGTGAAAGAGAAGCAGAGGGGGAAAGGGAGGCACTCGCACTTGCGGAGGGGCTCAACGATGCACTGGCCGAAGCACTGGGAGATAAAGAAGCACTCGGCGATAATGATCTACTTGCCGACGCACTAGGTGAGACAGAAGCTGAAGCTGATGCCGAAGGACTTAAAGAAGCCGAAGGAGATGCAGAAGGTGATAAGGAAGCACTGACAGATGCACTGGGAGACAATGAGGCGCTTGGCGATAATGATGCACTAGCTGATGCCGAGGGTGACAAGGATGCAGAGACTGATGCACTTGGTGAAAGTGAGGCCGACGGTGACAGCGACCTACTGGCTGATGCACTGGGTGAAAAGGAAGCCGATGCCGATGCCGAAGGACTGAGTGATGCTGACGGACTGAGTGAGGCACTAGCACTTGCAGATGGACTTAAGCTGGCTGATACCGACGCACTAGGAGACAGTGAGGCAGAAGGTGATAATGATCTACTGGCAGAAGCGCTTGGAGATAAAGAGGCAGATGCTGAAGCTGAAGGACTTAGACTTGCACTGGCACTTGCAGATGGACTTAGTGAAGCCGACGCCGATGCGCTGGGACTTAAACTTGCAGAAGGTGATAAGGAAGCAGAAGCG
>Ga0075736_106_pt1 | contig 15834 bp, 14 predicted proteins | sample RifGroB1_FD_68428 | JGI IMG/M metagenome (GOLD analysis project Ga0075736, IMG submission 68428) | Microgenomates (Woesebacteria) bacterium GW2011_GWB1_43_14
TCGCGACTGACCTCTTGCGAGGTCCGTCCCACTTGCATGCTTAAAGCACGCCGCTAGCGTTCATCCTGGGCCAGGATCAAACCCTCAAAAAGTCCCCAAGCAAGTAGCAAACGCCACTTATTTGGAGTAACACTTCTAGTCATATCCTGATTGTCGAACTCATCCAATATATATCACAACATATATAAATAGATATTAATAGTTCGAATTTACCCTAAAATTTAGCCATCTTTGAGTGTCAAAGAGCTTTGATAAAAGTAGCAAGAAACAAGCTGCAAGCAGGCAGAAAAGTGTATGAACAATGTATAAAATACTATGAACTAAAAACTAAGCCTTTCTCTACTTGTAACTTGTGTATTGCCGCTTTTAATGAACTAACTTGAAGAGTTGTCAGCCGTAGCGGCGAGTTAACCCTACCAGATTTTCTAATTAAAAAACCGCCCAGAAGGCGGTTTGCACTAAGCCTTTCGGCCCTTCTGGTAATTATTTACTCATGTGCAAAAGGTAGGATACCAAAAATTGCGGAGTTAGTCAATGCCCTTCTCCCCCAAATTCCAGCCCGCTATAATAAAACTACTTAGAAGGGTCCGTTTTTAAAATCTCGAATTCATTTTGTGCCTGCAAAAGCAGTCCGCGGATTACTATTCCACGATCAACATGTAACTCTCCTTGGTCGTAAGTGAATACCCCTGGTCGACCTTTAACAGGAATTAATACCGCTCTCTTATGTTTACCTTGTTGTTCAACTGTCATTGTTTTTATATTACTATATCTTTTCCCCAAATTCCAGACTTTTTGTTTTTCTTAAGTAAGAAACTACAAGCTTGGTTTTTCTGCCGGAGGCTCAACGTCGATACTTACGGGCATTACGTTTTTATCCAATTTGTTCCTTTTAATTTTCTTCCAGTAAAAACCGAGTCCGATTACCAGGAGTAGAATCAGGACTCCTATGATATAAGGGAGAAAAGTTGCTATCGAGAGCCTTGATTTGGCAATTTTTACCTCGAAGGTTTGGGGCGTTTCCGTCTCCATGACTTCGACCTCCTTGGTTTCGGTTAACCCTCGGTAGTTAATTGCCAAGCCATGCTTTCCCGTTGAAACATCTGTAAATACAACTTTTCCGTCCTCATCGGTAGTTCCACGGCGAGGCTCCGAATACAAAAGGATCTCAGCCCCTTTAATTGGTTTACCAGTTTTATCCAAAACTCTTATCGTTATCTCATATCCCGAAGTTCTAAAAGAAGATCCGTCCCCCACTGTCTCGTTTTCTTTGGCGTCTCTACTTATGACCCTAAAGCGGTAATCCACTCCAGGCAGAAGTAGCTCGGATGCAAGCTCAATTTTGTGCTCGGTTACCAATTCCTCATCAGAGTTGGTGACCCCGTAGCTATCGGTTAATCCCCACTCCACAACCGAGCTCGCCTTGACATCGGTGTTCCAGGTAATCGTAACGCTTTTTTTGGTCACATCTGTAACTTTCACTTCGCTAATAATGGGCGCGGTTGATGTTTCTTCTTGAGATTTATCAGCTTCCGGGGTTGCTTGGGTTTCCTGGGGAGTGGCCGCTTGGGAAGAAAAAGTGAAACTTGCCCCAGAGCCTCCGGAATAAACATTCTGATTATCAGAATCTTTGAATATAGCCGAATCCCCCGCGAAGGAAATGCCGGCACTTCCGGAATCGGCAAGAACCGTAAAATAGACTGCCGCAATAAACTTACTGCCAGAAAAACCGGGTGTCGGAGTTCCTCCGGCTATTCTAACTACGCCTCCTCCTCCGCCTTTCTCGGCTATTATGGTAAGAGCTGAGCCTGCCGTCGAAACGCTTGTGAATAGAAGTTTGTCTGCAGGGTAATTCAGGTTTGCCTGGACAGCATTTACGGCCTCAGTAGTATTTACTCCAACATTGACTTTTATGGTTGAGCCTTTGGCATAGCTGCCTGAGCTTGGATTCGTCCAAAGATTGGCTGCCGATATTGAGGAAGGAAAGAAAAATCCAAAAAGGATAATGCTTAAAAAGAAAATGCTGAAAAATAATTTCTTCATTTATTCCAACCAGACAAAAGAATACTCAAATCAAGTATAGTTACCCTTCCGTCCCCATTCAAATCTCCTCTGGATAAGGTTTTATTAAATCCCGAAAGAAGAACGCTTAAATCAAAAATATTAACTTTGCCGTCCCCATTCAAATCTCCCCTCTTACCTCCAGATGAGGCTTGAGGCGAGGAAGAGCCTGAAGAACTCGAAGGTGATGATGAGGAGCTGCCAGAGGATGGTTGTCCCGAACTCTGGCCAGTACTCGCCTGGGTGGCTGTTGTGGGCGTAGCCGTAGGTATAGGAGTAGGAGTGGATGTGACGGTCGGTGTAGGAGTAGAGGTTGCTACTAGGCTGCCTGTTGGGGATGGAGTTGGACTGACTCCTATGGCTAAAGTGGGCGTTGGGGGCTCCGGGCTCGGGGTAGGAGTTAGGGTAACTATTACAGAGGGCGTAGGACTTTCTTCGGCAGTTGTAACACTCGGGGTTTGTGTCGGAGAATTCGTGGGAGAAACTTCGATCGTAGGATTAAGGGTAACTACGGAATCCGTGGCTTGTATTGCGAGATTTACCTCGCTTGTTTCCACTATTTGTATATCGCTAACAGTAAAAGCCAAATTTGTGCTTGCATTGGCTTCGGTAGTTGAAGATCCTATGGAAAAAGATCCAAATTCAATCAGTCCCGTGGGCAGTGGATCCCCGGGTGAAACTCCGGCGACTAAAATGACCTTCCCCGTAGAATTTGCTTGGGCCATACTTGTTTTTGCAATCACATTTTTAAATTGGTCTGAAAGTGTTATTTCCTGAAGAAGACCCACTTTCCCCTGATCGAAAGTGAATGAAAGTCTGACAAAAGCAAGGTTATTGGTTTTTGCGTCTATCATGACTTTGGTGTTTGAGGCTGGAGGCAAGCTTTGGGACGAAGGAATAAACGAAATTTCTACGGTGGGAGTCTGAGCTTCGGAAATAAGTCTAATAATCTGCTGGGCCAATTTAACTTCAAAGGGAAGAAGTAGTATTAATACCAAGGTTACTAGCATTCTGGCCGCGTTATTTCTGGATAAAACCTGCTTTATCTTCCAATAATAATTTTTTAATCTTTCCATATTATTTAACTATTTTTATTTGGAACGGAGTGGTCACATAAATTACCGGGTCCCCCTGATACCACTCGATTTTCCCGGTTACCTGAACCCTCTGGCCCTGCCTATATAACGATTCCTTGTCTTCTCCCATTTCAGCCCCAAAGCCTTCTCCAAAATTCTTCCAATCTTTTTTCAGGATTTGGATTTTAAAAACTCCCACATGGGGGTCGGCAAAGCCGAGAAGAACGCTTTTTCCGTTGTTGAATATTGTCTTAACCTCTCCCTCAACAGTCCCTGTTTTCCCGGAAAATTCACTTGCTTTTTCGTATGAAATTACCTCCGAGAAAGCCGTGTCTTGAGCACCCAAAGACTGTGGAACAACCGGAGCAAAAAGCCCTCCGATGAAATTGGTTATACCCGCAAGTACCTCTTGGACTTTTTCTTTGGGAGTTGACGCCAAAGGATCTCCAGCCTCAAGGGCAATAATTGCTCCGTCCGGACTTCTGTAATACACCTGGTTATTGCTAACCACCCAAACTGAATATCCTCCCCAATATTCGTCCCAAATTCTGCCTACACTGTCGTTATAAATATAAAATCCGTAAGGAACCGGTCTCCAGTCCGTTCCCCCACCGGTTGCAGCAATCATATTTGGAGAATAGTGTTTAGACGTGTAGGCAACTACGCTGGTTGAAGATACAAAATGCGGCAGAGCAGAAGAAGTTATCGGGCTTTGGTAAGTACCCAAGGAACCATCCCTATTATTAATCTGCAAAGAAAGACCCAGAGCCCAATGCCCTCCGAAAAGGTAGTTACCCGCCATAGACAAGAACGGATGCTCGTCCGTCGGAGGAAAATCGTGATTACTAACCAACGGCCAGCCCCAATTTCCATATTGAATCCAACGAACCTGTCCCTCCTGCCAATTCGGCAAAGAATTATCAAGTATCAGCTCTCCAAAATGGGAATCCCACCTACCGTCATACCTGCTATCTCCACGAATAGCCATATAGGCCACCTCCGTTCCGTCAGAGAAACGCTTGACCACTGGCTGTGGTCCCATAGGAAGGTAGTTGTTGTCACCCCAGGATCCATTTCCTACATTGGCTATAAAAGGAACACTACCGTCTTCCAGCTTCATTACAAATAAAACTTGCTCTCCCGGAGTAGTTGTTAGGTTAGTTCTAATTGAAGCGTTGTCCGTCGGCCAAGGACTCCACGTCCAAAGTGAATTCCAATCAAGCCTGTATTTGACCATAACATAGCCGTGAGCTTCGGCAATTACCGGCCAGCCGTAGGCTGCTTCTGCTATGGATTTATTATTGCTGGTTCCTATGCTGCCCCCTGTTCTTGTTGTTGGCTTTACCCTCCAGCGGCGGGTTCCGTCAGAGACGTTGATCCCGTGCACAAAAAGGTCCTGACTGACTGCAACAACCACATTTTTGCCGGAAGAATATGCGGGAGGTGTATCTACCTGAGAACCCGCATTATATTGCCAAATCTGCTGCATCGTGTTTTTGTCAATCGCATATACAGAATTTCCCATTGATATGTAAACCCGGCTTCCTGCTATTGCTGGAGGCAAAGGAAGTTCGTTGGTAGATCCGGTCGCAAACTGTCCCGTTACACTTCCACTTCCTGAATTAAATTTATAAAGAGTCCCATTTGCGGAAAGGCTAAAGACCGATGAGGTCTCTGAATCATATGCAACCGTAGAATTCATATTTCCTCCGGGATTTGCGTTCCAGACCTCGGACCCATCAGCCTCGGCAAGTGCAAAAACCCCTTTGTCCCCCGCCGCCACATATACTCTGCCTCCGCCCGTAACCGGCTGTACGTTTATGGGTATAGAAAACTTCCCGGGAACGGTATTTCCGCTTGCATCGGGCCCATTCCAGCTCCACTTCCATCTCCAGGGCGGAGTTATTATCTGGTCCGTATAATTCGTGTGCTGGGCATCGTGTCCATGTTGGGTCCACTCGCCGGGAACGGCAGGAGCTATGGTAGGTCCGGGTGTAGACGTTGGTGACGGAGTCGGTGTGGAAACGGCCGTGGTTGGAGTGGGACTCGCCACGCCGCCGTAGTTGTTAAACCAAATCGTGTAATCTATGCCGTCTACAACCCCATTAACGTCAAAGTCCCCCTCTACGCTTCCGGCAGCTGTAAACTTTGTATAGCTACTTAGCCAAATGTTGTAGTCCAGGTTGTCTACTTTGCCGTCGCTGTTTGCGTCTCCCCTGATCCCCGAGCTGGTCGTTGAAAAATCCCCGATTTTTACAGCAATATCCGTAGTTAGGTTGGAAACGGGGATAGAAAAAGTGCCATCGGAGGCGGATTTGATGGTTTGTACACTCGCCGTCCCTAAGTAAGTATCCCAGAACTCTACTTTATAATCAGTATTCGCGGCTAATCCAGGAGTGTTTACGCTGTCCGATATGGGGGTAATGACAGTACCATCGAATACATTTTTCCAGGTATGGTTTTTATTTTGAATCCAAAGTACCGCCTTGCCTTTTGAGGTATTTTTCTGTCCTACGATTCGAAGTCCGGAATTAGCCGAAGTTGCCCCCGCGTCTACGTAGCCTCCTTTATTCAAGTCCAGGTTACCGATAAACAGGTTGAAGGGAGTTGAAATTTGTTCTTTTTCAATAAAGTTTATGTGTTCCTGCCACCAATAGTTGGGCTTAAAAACAAATCCGGCGGCGAGCTCCGTCCAGAGCATGTTGTGATACCAAACCCCAGAATTGGCCTGTTGCAGCTCGGCAACCGGAGCTCCGGAGGAAGCAGTTAGTCCGGTCTCTCCCGCAAGAATGGGCTTTCCTATAGCGTCTTCGGCCACCATTGCCCCGGTTTCTATGACCCAGTTTGCCTCATCGTTGGTCGTTGCCGCCTTCCCGGAGTATTCCGTCAGAGCCGAATTATTGCTGTAATCATGAACGTCGGCATAGTCTATGTCGGGAAAAAGGATCTCATTTTCCCAGAGTTTAGGCCTCCAGCAACACCAAAGAGAAGTTGTCGCCAAATGGGGATGGGAATCCTCATCGTGCATAAACTTGGCAAAGGCCTGGGCGGTTCTCCAATGGGGAGCGGACCCGCTGCCGGGAGGATCCTCATTGGGTGGGCCTTCGTTATTTAACTCCCATGATTGTATTGCCGTGGAATAACCCCATCTGCCTATCAAATAGCGGTACCATTGCCTAAGTAGCCATCTTGCTTTTGTGTTTTCCTCCTGATAATACCCTCCGTCCTGGTCGGAGGATACAAACTGTCCCTGGGCATTTAAATGATTTTGGATCCAGTCATTTTTGTCATGAACGACGTATTTAAAAAAGACCCCATTTTTTTCTCCCTCTTCAACCTGCCAATCAAAAAAGGCTGCTGCTCTAGGATCAACGTATGTATGCAAGTCAGCCGAAGGATTTCGAATCTTCTCTCCCCCGACTCCACCGCCGGGAAGAACCTCCTTTATGGAAAATTCATCGATATAAACCTGTCCCGCAGTAACATTATCAAGATACAAAGATACGTCCGTATAGACGCTACTGCCTGTGGTAAAGGTCGTATTAATGGTCCTCCAATCCTGGTTGGAGTTTACGTGGCCTAATATGATGGGACTACTCCTAAGTGTGTTTTCTGTCTCCAGAATCGCAGTCTCGTGGGATAGAAAGTTGTGGGCTCTTGCAACCAAACCATATGGATATGAAGAGTTATTGGGTCCTGCGATATTTACGCTTTTAAGAACCAGTTTAACCTGATATGTGGTATTGGCCTTAAACCTGGGAGCAAAGGCATCGTTTTGCCAGCGAGGAATCCATATCCTGAATCCCTCCGGATAAAATATTTCGTAGGATAATTCGTGTCCGGGTAAGTGCTCAGCGTAGTTAAGTCTTGTAGCTATTCCTTCGTTTCCATGCCGCTCGGCACTCGATATCCATCTTGCGAAATTTGTAGAATAAGCCCCGAATCCCCCCATCCAAACCCTCTCAAGATTCTGGCCCGTATCTTTATACTTGCTATAGTCATTATTTGTGTTCCAAGCGGGGCCTATTGGCCAATAAATCCGCCCATTCGTAAATTCAAAATACCTAGGGTCACTGCTGCTTACCTTGATAAAGCCGTCCTTATTGGGAGCTGTGGCATTAAAGGTTCCAATCTGCTGTGAGGTTATCCCCGAGGCGTCTTGGACGGAAACCGAAACCTGATAAGTACCTATTTCCTGGGGGCTAAAGCGTATTACCCAGTACTTGTTGGAAGTTTCTTCAAAATACATCGAGCTTCCCGTCCCAACCTTAGACACCTCTGTTGTGTAAAATGCCGGCTGTCTTAGGATTTGCCCCGAAGGGGCAGTAAATACTCCCTCAACGCTTACTCCTATTCTGGGTGCTATTCCTGACGGTGGATTCTCGTCATATTGGAAAAAGGGATAGTTGGAAGCCGTGTTAACGTTAAATTTAAGTTCATATTTCTCATAAACTCTAACTGTTTGGGGGTTGGGAGAAACAAGAGATATCGTCTGGGCAGATATTGAGCCTGTTAGAAGCTTGAAGAAAAAGAAAAGCAGCAAAGGAATTATTCCTATGATTATTCCAATTGTGCTTCTCTTTTTAAACTGCATACGTCAATTAATTATGCCCTACGGGTAGGCACACTTATAATACTAAATAATGTACAAGAAAAGAATTAGAAATTTCCGGTCTGATTGTGGCTAATTATCCTTGGGTAAAGATTTCCTCTTTTTTAAGCCTTACAAAGTGTATCCACTCCTCCACTACTTCCAAGAAGGCTTTTAAGGGGGCTTCTATAAAAAAGTCGAATGGTAGCTCTAAGGCCAACCCAAAGACCATTTTGGTTAAGAAAATGTAAATAATGCTTCGGGTAGAGGCCCTTAAAAGCTTTGTTTGGCCTTCAGAGTACAAAACCTGCAAAGCCTCACGGGCAAGCTTTCTAAATTCTCTCTGCTTAGGATTTTAACTTAGCGGCAATTTCCTCCAGATCTCTCCCGTCGACCAAACGAAGCCTGCGGGGGATAAAATCTCCAACCCTATCAAATATTTCCTCAAGCCTTATACCTATCGGAGACTCCCAAACTATCCAAACGTGACCATCGTTTTCCCCTGAGCCCAAAGCTTCCCAGCCTGACGGTACGACCTGGATTCCAGAAAGTCTCTGTCGAGTGTGTTTGTGTGCCCAAGATTTATCTTGCGCTCCAACATGTGGCAACTTTACTCACCTTTTCCCCCGATTTCCAGATTGTTACTTCTTGCCCATCCTCTTGATTTCTTCTATGGCCTCTTCAAAAGTGGGCCCTATGCTTTGAATTCTTCCTATTCCAGATTCCATATTTTGATTGACAATAACTCCTCTTCCCGCCCTCATAGTCCTGATATACGTTGTTCTTTCTTCTCCCCTCAATCCGAAGTCGTCTGCATACCTTTCAAAAATTTCTTCAACGCTTTTTAGTTGTGGTAGGGAATTTTCAATCTTTACCATTTTCGAAATGATACTCTCTTCTCTCCCCAAATTCCAACCAACTGAGGCTACGGAATTGCTTTAGTCTGTCTATCAAGTTCTCTGAGGCGTTCGACTTCTCGCATAATATCATCTATCAATCTTTGTTCCTCCCCGGGTCTTCGCGAAAGATTCTCGAAGGAATATATACCTGTGTTGCCGTCTTGAACAAGTCTGGATCGGCCAGATCCTGCTTCTTTTGTCATGAATCCTCCTTAATTATTTAGCATGAATTTCCCCCAAAGTCCAGCCCGCTAAAGCTAAAGAAGATCTAAAAGAAAGGGGATTTCTGTAAACCCTTCGTCTTGACTAAAATGGCCCATTTTGTGCTTGGTGATTGTTTCTGCTTCCAGCTTTTCCTTGAAAACTTTTAAGTTCTCCTTATAAGGAACTACCGGGTCGTCGTCTGAAAAAACTGCTATGAACTTCTCTGCTTTTATCTTAACTTTCTCGAACAAGAAGTCAAAGAAGCAGCCTAAATTCCCTGTGAGAAGCGTGATGCGACTTGGTCGGCCGAGAGAGCATAGTCAAAAATGCTCATTGCGTCAATTTGGCCGCTAAAGAAACTGGTGTTAATACCAGAGACTCCGATTTTAGCTGTCAAGGTATCAGAAAAAGTATTACCAGTAATGGAAAGTGTGGTTTTGAGTACCCCGTCCCAATAGCCTTTAACACTTGAGCCATCATAGGTAATTGCAATCATGTGCCAGGTATTTGGAACCCAGTTTAGATTTGATATATCGAGCCTCACGGTGCCAACCGTCGTTCGAAGAGGCAGTCTCCAACCATTNGGCTTTACCCATACCGCAAGACTGAAATCTGGTTGTCCCTTGATGTAGGATAATTGCCCAAGGTCTATATAGGAACTAGTGCCATTAAAGACCCCTGCACCATTCACCTTACCGTCGGGTGTAAATGTTACGTTAAAAGGAGACCCCCCACTCGTTGCCGAATCAAGGCTATGGTAGTAAACCAAACTGCCTCCCCCACCCTGGGGCGGCGCGGTTGTTGGTGTAAGAGTCGACGTTGGAGCTGAAGTAGGCGTAGGCGTCGTCGGAGGCGGTGTAGCTGTTTCATAAACGGGAGGAGGAGTACCGCTTACTGGGAAAGTAGGCAGAGGCGCCCCACCTGGATTCCATCCTGCAAGTTGGGCCATTAATACCCAGAAAGCTTTGGCTATCCTGATTCCTCCTGCGGACGGACTACCCAAGTGGCCACCATAAAGTTCTGAGGTGTAATGTTGACAGATGGCTGGGAGATTTACTCCGTCGTCTGAATAATTTTCGGCCCCATAGGCTACCCCATCCCGATTATCGTAACAAGGATTGCCGGAAGGGTCGTGAGACTCTATGTCCGCAACGTCAAAAAGAACTTTATTATTAGTCTGCACATACTGACGCATCTGGTTATTAAAGTCTGTGGCTTCTTGGGTACCAATGCCTCGGGCAAGGCTCGAGGTCCAATGAATGAATTTTCTGTCGGGGTGACGCGCCTCCATAGCTTCAAAATCAGATATGTCGTACTTATTGGCTTGTGTTACAAAGTATCCTCCAGTAGGGCTTGAGATATCACCTCCAGCATCAACCTCGAGGTAGCTATTTTGGTAGGAGTAAACATCATATGCCGTGGGGTTGGCATCGACGTAGGCGATGAAACAATTAAGTTTGTCATTCCAGTAATTAGTGCCTACTCCACAAGGAAGCTCGGGTGGAATGCCAGTTCCTGGCCAACCAAAATACTGCCAATTTGAGCGACTATAACCCCCCGGCCGTGACCAGTTAACCTCAGAAGGGCTTACCGAGAACTGCGGGTAAGGGTGTGTATAGCGCTTGCAGCGAGATGGAGCCACTTCATCCGAAGCATAACTTAGGCATGTCAAATAATCGCTTATATTTGCTCCAACCGAGCGGTCCACAAAGGTCATCTTCATATTTTGAGCCGCTACAATATATTCTTCTGGAATCTGCTCAAAAAGAGCAACAGAATTATGGTCGACTATTAAAGGTTGTGGGGTTTGCGCACCCGTCTGAAGATTTCTAAGAGATTTGTCTCTTTGTTGAATAATTACGACACCAGTGATGATTAGGGCTGTAACAAGAAGAAGAACGAGATGGACTATGCCTACCTCTCGGACAGATTCTCTTTTCACACTTTTACTATAGTGCCTGACTTTTTCCAATGTCAATGGGAGAACTATCAAATTTGTCAATTAGAGCTTAGAAATGCTAAAATATCACGTTTGGAGTGGCCCCGTCGTCTAACGGCTAGGACACGGCCCTTTCAAGGCTGGAAAACGAGTTCGAATCTCGTCGGGGTCACACTTTTTTTAGGGCCCATAGCTCAAAGGCATCAATTGTAATAAGCCTACCTTCAACCTCAAGACGCCTTAGCATTGGGGCAGTTAAGGTTCTAAATGCCTCGAGCCTTCTTTCAACCGTTACCTCCAAATCATCGGGTCTGGGGGTAAGACCTTTTATATCTGCTGCGAGTCTTCTTCCTTCGGCTCTTCCTTTTGATATTTCATCAGAAACTTCAAATTGGAGATAATTTACAGAAACTGGATACATTCCCTCGAGTTCTCGCAGCATCTTATCTGTCTCAACTAGTTGTGGTTCTGTTCTTGGAAAGCCGGTGAAGACAAAAATTCTTTTTCCTTCCAGGATATAACCCGTAACCACTTCCCTGACAATTTCGACGATTACCGGGTCTGGAATATAGCCTCCCCTTCTTACCTGGTCAGAATATGAAGTAAGTCTCTCGTGATACCTGGCAAATTCCCCTGACCCCTTCATTGCTCCCCAAAATATTTCTCCCGTCGAAATTCTTTTTGATTTGTCTCCGAATGCTGAAATTAATAATTCGGCTTGGGTGTCTTTTCCACTCGAACCTTTACCGTTTATGAAAATGAAATGGAGCGCGTCAGCCATAGCTGGTATAATATCATAGCCTGGAAATCTTTCTTAGGGTAATTTTGCGGGATCGTCTAACGGTAGGACAGGCGCCTTTGGAGCGTCGAATCTTGGTTCGAATCCAAGTCCCGCAGCTACACAGCGTAAAAAAAGATAGACCCAGACACCTTAGAAGTATATTTCCAACAAAAAGTAGCGGCTTCATATTAAATCACAAGTTGTGTGATAAAATCGGGAAAATAAATAGGATGCAAGCCGAAAAAGATTTTTTAAGACAGGCTTATCAATTTGGTGCTGAAAAAAGTACTGACAGAAGTACTCAAAACGGAGCCATATTAGTTGATGGCTCCGGGACTGTTGTTGCTTGGGGTGCAAATCATTTTCCTGAGGGCGTAGCCGAAACAGAGGAAAGACTCCAAAGACCGGCTAAATATATGTACGTTGTACATGCAGAGACTGAATCAATTCTTGACGCTGCAAAAAGAGGTGTAAAAACAGAGGGTCTTGTAATGTACGCTCCATGGTCTGCCTGTAATGAATGTGCAAAAGCAATAATTGATTCGGGGATAGCTAAGGTTGTAGGACACAAAAAGATAATGGAGGCTTCATATAATCAATGGCCTAACTCTATAAGAGTTGCCATGGATATGTTTAAAGAAGCAGGGGTTTTGTATGAACTTTACGAAGGAGACATCGGTGGGGTCGAAATACTTTTTAATGGTAAGTTATTTCAACCTTGAAGACAAAATGCCTGGAGTTATTGCATATAGGCTCGAATAGGCCCAGACCGGCTCGCTCAGCTCGAAAAAATTAACTCTTAAGCGCCTCATCTATCACGGCCTTTACATTCTCGTAGGGTTGGGCGCCCACAACCATCCAAGCCTCTCCTTTTTGATTTGGGCGCCCACAACCATCCAAGCCTCTCCTTTTTGATTTAACACAAAATTTCCCGGAGTACCGGTTATCCCAGCATTCCCTCCCCCTTGAAAATCGGCTTCGACATAGTCGGCGTATTTGCCGCTATCAAGACAAGACTTAAAGGCGCCAGAATCCACACCGGCTTCGGAAGCATAAGTCGGAAGCTGTGTATGGTCTAGCCCATTATTGGATGGAGTTACCTCAAAGATTTTATCTACAAATTTCCAAAAAGCTTCTTCTCCCCCGAGTTCTCTGACACACTCAGAAGCCTCAGCCTCTTTATCTGCTTTGGGGTGAAGCTGATCCAAAGGAAAATGCCTGTAGACAAGTGCGAGTTGGTCTCCATACTCCTCTAGTAGTTGGAGTAAGGTTGGGTGAAATCTTTTACAGAAAGGGCATTCAAAATCCGAATACTCTATTAGAAATACCTTTGCGTCGCGCGAACCCCTGACGTGATCCTTGTCGGTTAATCCTGGAATTTTTTTAGTTTGATCTTCGGATAATTTCCCCTCGCTTGGAGCACTTCCTTGGGTCGTCCCTGTTGTTGTCGTCCCTTTGGTAGCCGACGTACCGGAAGATAAGTAGCTTACCTTCTGCCACAAAACTCCTACTAAAAAGGCTAAAACTATAGAGATGACTATTAAAAAGGGTGTAAGTTTTCCCAGAAGATTCCCTCCAGATTTTTTAGAAGTTTTCTCGGTGCTTTTTCTTCCTTCAGGCATACCAGTCATTGTGCCTTGAAGAAGATATCTTGTCAACCCTGCCTTTTACCAGGAAGGTGGAGGTTTATCGAGGTATCTTAAGGCCTCCATTCCCGCCATACAACCGAATCCGGCGGCGGTAATTGCCTGACGATATCGGTAGTCGTGAACGTCCCCAGCTACAAAAATTCCGTCGCCAATATTAGTAGAAGGCTGATTTTTGGTTACTACGTAACCTTTCTCGTCGAGCTCGATCTTGCCCGAAAAGATGGCAGTTGCAGGAACGTGTCCAATTGCAACAAATATCCCATCGAGGGGAAGTTTCCAAAAGACAAAGCCTTCTTTTTCCTCAATTAACTCTCCACCTAGCTCGGCCAGTTTCCCCTTTTTTAATATTTCAGCCATCTTAGAATCGGTTTTGGTCCTTACTATTACCGATTCTAATCTCTCTCCTCCTTGGACTTCGGTAACCTCGGTGTCCCAAATTATTTTAATTTTCCCCTCTTTTTCATATTCAAGAACTTTTGACTGCATAGCTTGTGATGCCCTAAATTCTCCACGTCTGTGGATCATCATTACGCTTGTTGCATATTTGGTTAAAACCAGTGCTTCCTCCATTGCTGAATCCCCACCACCCACTACGGCAACACTTTTACCTTTGAAAAATGGAGCGTCACAAGGGGCACAAGAAGAAACACCACGGCCAATTAGCTCTTTTTCCCCAGAAACTCCCAACCACTTTGTATCAGCACCGGTTGAAATTATTACCGTTTTTGCTAAATATTTCTTATCCCCCGCTAGAATTTCGAATGGCCTTTTATCAAAGTCCACTCCCTTAACGTCGTCCTGAACAAACTCTGCTCCAAAGCGCTCTGCTTGTTTTCTCATCCTTAACATAAGTTCCGGCCCTTGTATCCCCTCTTCAAAACCCGGGTAATTATCTACGTCGGTAGTAAGCATGAGTTGCCCTCCCCACTTGGCTCCCCCCAGAACAATAGTTGAAGCAGCCCCACGTGTAGTATAAATTGCCGCAGTTAATGCAGCAGGGCCAGAGCCTATGATAGCTACTTCCCAAGGCTCATTACCTGCCGGTTTTGGCGCGAAGGTTTCTTCCATTGCCATAAGACGCTAAATCTGAAGACCTAGCTCTTTAACTGTTACCTTAAACTTGAGGAGGAGTTCCTCCACCACCCGTCTCTTCAGGTTTTTCTTCCGGCATCGGCATTCCAGGTCCGCCAGTAGGAGTCTCTCCAGGTTCTGGTGTAGTTGGCATTGGAACTTCCTCTCCTTGAGGCGGAATTACTGGTTCAGCAGGCGGAGCCTGTGGCACATCTCCAGCCGGAGCTTGAGGCGCATCAGCCGGTGGCATTCCCGGTTGCTGACCTCCCTGATTCGTTGGGTCTTGTGAGTTATTTAATGGGTCCAAAGGTTATCACCTCCTTCAAATTCCTTTTCTTAATAAATTTTCAAATGCTTCTTTCCCTGCAAATCCAATTTGGCGTCCTATTTCCTTACCTTCCTTATACAGAATTGTAGTAGGTATGCTCATTACACCATATTTCATAGGGGTTTGGCTATTATCATCCACATTTAGCTTCAAAAATTCTGTTTTTCCTTTATAAGTTTCGGAGAGTTCCTCAAGTATCGGCTCTGCCATTTTACAAGGCGCACACCATGGAGCCCAAAAGTCCACGAGTACCGGGGTCGTACTTTTTAAAACCTTTGGATCAAATTCAGCATCGGTCACACTCGCAGTTGTCATATCGCCTTTCACTATACTGACTTAACATTACTCTCGTCAACCTCTAAAATTGAAAGTAAAAAGTTTACAATTTAGTTTTATTGAGAAGGAGGGTTTTGGCAACAACTTTCGGCGAAGAAACTCTCAGGGTTAACTGATTTTATCTAATTCTTCAAGGAGTTCTTTGTTTCTAATTCTCATATCGGCATCATCCAAAAGAAAACGAACAACGCCCTCCTTGTCCACAATAATATAAGGGGTCAACGGCTTACTTAAAGAAATTGTCTTGTCGTCGTTAAGCCTCGATTCTTTGGCCATAGCAACCATTTGGTCCCAACACGATGGATAGCACATGGCTCCTTCTGTAAAGAAGATAACGACATTTTTCCCTTTGAGATCCTTAAGGCTAATTCTTCTTCCGTCATAGGCTTCAAGAGTAAACTCTGGGGCTGATTTTCCTAAAAGTGATTTAAAAACCGTATCGTCAGCTGGAGGCGGAGATTTGTGATGATCATCCGTCTGGACTACGCTTCCCTGAACATTTGAACCTAAGTTAGAATTATTTTTACCTTTCCCTGCAAGCAGAGTCCCCAAAGCAAAAAGGCCGCCTCCAATGGCTAAAATTATGGCCACGGCGATAAGAGTTTTTCTCATTACAATTTAACCTTCTTAAGAGCCAGTGCGTTGGCAACAACTATTAGAGAAGAAATACTCATTAGGATTGCCCCATATTCGGGGCGAAGCATGATGCCCCAAGGAATAAATACTCCTGCCGCGGCCGGAATTGCCAAGACGTTATAGCCAGTTGCCCAGGCCAAATTCTGCTTCATTTTGGTATCGGTTGCACGACTTAGGGCAACTACTTTGACAATATCGAGGGGGTTACTTTTAACAAGTACAATTTCTGCGCTTTCTATGGCCACATCCGTTCCAGCCCCAAT
>Ga0075736_104_pt1 | contig 11472 bp, 7 predicted proteins | sample RifGroB1_FD_68428 | JGI IMG/M metagenome (GOLD analysis project Ga0075736, IMG submission 68428) | Microgenomates (Woesebacteria) bacterium GW2011_GWB1_43_14
TGGGTAGATGAAATTTTAGTCATTGATGGTGGCTCAAAAGATAAAACTGTGAGTATTAGTAAGAAATATGGGGCGAGAGTCGTTGATTACAGAGAGGGTAAGGATTTTTCTGATCGGAGAAATAAAGGAATGAGGGAGGCAAAAGGAGATTGGATTTTGTACTTGGACACTGATGAGAGAGTTACACCTTCGCTCCGAGATGAGATTCTAGAAGTGATTAAAATTCATGAATTTGAAGCCTTTGCCATTCCCCGGAGGAATTTTGTTTTGGGGAGTGAGCTTAAGCATGGAGGGATGTGGCCTGATTATCAAAAACGTCTTTTTCGAAGAGATAAGCTTAGAGGTTGGAAGGGCGAGCTCCATGAAGAGCCTCAATTTGAGGGTCGACTCGGGCATTTTAAAAACTCTATGATTCATTTAAAGCACGATAAAATAAGCGAAATGGTTGAGAAAACAAATTTATGGTCAAATATTGAGGCAAAATTGATGCATGACGCGGGCCATCCCAAAATGAACATCCCAAGATTTGGATCGGCTATCTTCCGAGAATTTTGGCTACGAATGATAAAACAAGGAGCGTTTTTGGATGGTGCGGTTGGAATAATATATGGTTTATACCAGGTATATAGCAAATTCGTTTCGTATGCGAAGCTTTGGGAAATGCAAATGAAATGAGAGCAGCAATATTTAATCCATATCTCGACACTTTGGGTGGAGGAGAACGGTATAGTTTGGCAGTTTGCAAAGCGCTTGTTGAAGCGAGTTACAGCGTGGATGTTTTTTGGAAAGATGAATCAATTAGAAAAAAACTGGAATCCCGTTTTGGAATGAAACTTAGTGGTATAGAATTTGTCGCGGATATTAAAAGAGGGGATGGGTACGATGTTTGTTTCTGGGTTTCAGATGGCAGTATACCCCTCTTGCGGGCGAGAAAGAATTTTCTTCATTTTCAATTTCCCTTTAAAAATATAAGTGGCAACACACTCATCAATAAAATGAAACTTTTTCGCATTAACAAAATTATTTGCAATTCTAATTTTACCAAGGATTTTATAGACAAGGAGTATGGTGTTAAAAGCGTAGTTTTATATCCCCCAGTTGACATTTCTAGATTTAAGAGTGCTGGAAAGAAAGAAAAGATAATTCTATCAGTTGCCAGGTTTTCCCAACTTACTCAATCAAAAAGACAAGATGTTTTGATAGATGTCTTCAAACGTTTTTATGATTTGGGGAACAAGGATTGGAGATTGGTTTTGGCTGGTGGGGTAGAAGTGGGAGTTGGTGAGTATGTTGAGAAATTGAAAAAGGCTTCAAGGGGCTATCCGATTAGTATTTTAGAGGGCCCCGATTTTAAAAAATTAGTGGGGCTTTACGCTGAAAGCGCGTTTTTTTGGACGGCCAGTGGTTTTGGAATTAGCGAACAGGACGAACCAGTAAAAGTGGAGCATTTTGGAATTACTGTTGTTGAGGCGATGGCTGCTGGTGCTGTGCCATTTGTCTATAATGCGGGGGGCCACAGGGAAATTATAAAAGACGGCGAGAATGGATTTCTCTGGAGCACAAAGACTGATCTTTTAAATTTAAGCCTGAAATTGGTAAAAAATAAACAAAAAGAAAAAGAAATTTCTTCACAAGCAAAAAAAGATGCAAAAAAATACTCATACGATAGATTTAAAAACGAATTTTTGTCTTTTTTGTAATTAATGCAAATATCAATAATTATACCCAACTGGAACGGCAAAAGGCTCTTAGAGAAAAATTTGCCAGCGGTTGTTAATGCTAAAGGAAACAGCAAAAATAATATTGCTGAAATTATTATCGTTGATGATAAATCCACTGATGACTCTATTCCCTTTTTGGAAAGTAATTATGGTTCTGAAGTCAAAATAATCCGGCACAGAGAGAATAGGGGATTCTCATCGGCGGTCAACACTGGCGTGAGGAGTGCAAAGAGCCCCCTAGTTTGTCTCTTGAATACGGATGTGGTTCCCTCTGTCAATTTCCTAGAAGCAGCTATAATTCATTTTTCCAACCCACACGTATTTGGAGTTTCATTGCACGAACAAGGGTATGGCTATGCTAAAGGGAAATTTGAAGATGGCTTCATGGTTCACGACCCCGGCAAAGAAAGGCCAGAGGTGGTAGATACGTTTTGGGTAAGCGGTGGGAGCGGGATTTTTAGGAAGGAGACGTGGAAGGAACTTAAGGGCATGGATGAGCTCCTTTTTTCTCCGTTCTATTGGGAAGATATTGACCTTAGTTATCGGGCCATGAAAAGAGGGTATCGGGTATTGTGGGAACCAAAAGCGCAGGTTATCCACAATCACGAGTCGGTTATTAATGAGGGTAGTTTTAGGAAAGGATATATGAATACCATTAAGCAGAGAAATCACCTGCTTTTTATCTGGAAAAATCTAACTAGTCCAAATCTTTTTAAAAAACACACTAGAGGGCTTATAAAAAGAGTTGGTCGGCACCCGGGGTATATTAGAATTGTTTTTATGGCTTTTTTGAAACTATTAACAGTGAGAAAATTGAGGAGAAAAGAAAAAAGAGAGTCTAAAGTTTCTGATGAAGCAATTCTGGCCCGATTTAAATGATTGAATTATCAATTGTAATAGTCAGTTTTAATACCAGGAAACTAACAATAGAGTCTATAAGGTCAATCTACGGTTCAAAACCGAAGACCAAATTTGAGGTAATTGTAGTTGACAACGCTTCTTCTGACGGGTCTGTTAAGGAGATTAAAAAGTTACACTTCAAAGATCTTCGTATTATTGAAAACAAAGAAAATTTAGGCTTTGCCAGGGCAAACAATCAGGGAATTGAGGTTGCTAAAGGAGAATATGTCCTCCTCCTTAATTCAGACACTAAGGTTCAAAAAGGAGCAGTTGACGAGCTTTATAATTTTGCAAAAAACACAGATGATGCTGGTGTTGTTGGGCCAAGACTTTTAAATCCAAATAAATCTGTCCAGCCGTCTGTTTTTAGACTTCCCAACATTTTTAGCGCGATAAGACAGTATATTTTTGGAGAGGAGGGGCTTTTGGATAAATATGTACCCAGGGGTTTATTGCCAACACCCGTAGAGGCCGTGGTAGGAGCGGCATTCTTAATTACTCCTAAGGCTCTCAAAAAGGTTGGGCGCCTTGACGAGCGCTACTTTTTCTATTTTGAGGATCTGGATTATTGCCGAGGAGTGAGACGAACAGGACTAAAAGTGTATTACCTACCCGAGGCAAAGGTAATACACTACCATGGAGCGAGCGGAAAAGTGGGGACCTCACAGGGAGATCAATGGAAACGCCTTATCCTTTCCAGCAAGGTTTATCACGGTTTGCTTAAGTATTATTTATTGACGGCGATTATCCGCACTGGCCAGAAATTTGGAGGGATTGTTCCCATTTCTCTTCTACTTATCCTTATAATCCCCGTTTTTTATCAGTTAACCCGTTTTGGATATTTTCCTATGCAGGATGATTTACAAGCTTTTCGTATCCAGCAAATGGATAAGTGCCTTGATGATTTTCAGATTCCATGCCGCTGGGTGCCGGATGCTGGTTATCAGTATGGCTATCCGCAGTTTAATTTCTATCCACCTCTCCCTTATTATTTGGGGGCGGTTTTACATAGAGTTGGCCTTCAATATATAGATGCGGTGAAGGCGCTGTTTATATTAGGGTATGTGCTTTCGGCTGTTGTAATGTATCTTCTTATTAAAAATCTAACGGACACCTGGTCGGGTCTTATCGGAGCATTACTTTATACCTATATCCCATATAAGGCAGTGGAGGTCTATGTGAGGGGAGCATTAAATGAATTTTGGGCGCAGATTTTTTTCCCCTTGATCTTCTGGTCCTCTTATAAATTAATTAAGAGTGGTAAAACGAGATATTTGATTTGGCTGGCTGTTTCTTTGGTAATGTTAGCGACAACTCATTTGTTGATGGCTATGGTTTTTGCCCCGATTTTTATTGTTTGGGTGTTGTTTTGGCTTGGGCAAAATAAGTGGAAAAACTTATTGAGGCTTTTTGCGGGAGGATTTTTGGGTTTTTGCCTTTCGGCGTTTTTTGTATTACCAGTTGCCTTTGAAAGGAAATTTGTCCATGTTGAGAGTCTCCTTTCGGGCTATTTTGATTACAGACAGCATTTTGTCAGTCTCCAGAAACTTTTTTTGTCGATGGAGTGGGGTTATGGTTCTTCCGGATTTCCCAATGAGAAACTAAATCTTTCATTGGGTATTATTCACTGGGTGGTTGGTCTTTTGATAGCGCCTGTTCTGGCTTTAGTGCTTTATAAGAAGAAAAAAAAGCTTTCAATTTTGGTTTTTGTTTTTTCTATCCTTTCACTCTTTACAATTTTTATGATGCATTTGAGGTCAAGTTTTATTTGGTCGAGGATACCAATTTTGGCTTGGCTGCAGTTTCCGTGGCGGATTTTGGCAATCAGCATATTTTTACTAACTTTGACGGTTGGTTTGGCAATTTGCCTCTCGGGCAAGTTCAAGTATATTTTGGGGATCTCCTTTGTTCTAATAGCTTTCATTTTATATTTCCCGTTTTTTGTTCCTAAAGATTGGTTGGCTATTTCGGATAGCGATAAGTTTTCAGGGATCAATTGGGAAAAACAACTGACAATTAGTATATTTGACTATTTGCCGATTTATGCCACTTTACCCCCTTGGTCGAAGGCGCCGGAATTACCCGAGGTTTTAGAGGGCGAGGCCCAGTTTTTGGAATATAGAAAGAGAAGCAACTTCCAAACTGGGATTGCCAGGGTCAGCGGGGAGGCGCTTATCCGGCTTCCGCTTTTTGATTTTCCCGGAATGGTAGTACAAATTGACGGTCAGGAAGTGCCCCATTGGAATAATGACTGCAGAGGTCAAAGGTACTGTTTGGGACTAATTACTTTTAATTTAGAAAATGGAACACACACTATTTTGGCAAAACTCTACGATACACCAATTAGAAGAGTTGGTAATATTATTACTCTTGGCGGGATTGGAGTGCTTGTGTTTTTGGTAATAAAATCTAGAAGATAAGCAAAGCTTGGCCTTTGGCTAAAGCAAAGCTTGTGACTAAAATCATGAAAAAAATTATTTTTTCAAATTGGACAACCTTATTATTGGTGGTTTTTTCTTTAGTGACCATTTGGCCGCTTTTTGCTCCTGGGTATTTTTCCCATCACGATGATTTACATATAATCCGCATTTTTGAAATGCGAAAGTGTTTTGCTGATTTTCAAATTCCGTGCCGCTGGGTCCCCGATATGGGATATGGAAGTGGCTACCCCCTTTTTAATTACTACAACCCCTTTATTTACTATCTTGGCGCAGTCCTAAGTTACATCACTGGCTATATATGGGCTTCGAAGATTTTATTCGCAACCGCTTTAATCCTCGGCCCCATTGGCATGTATTTCTTGGTTAAAGAGTTTTTAGGGAAGCTTCCAGGATTTGTTACAGCTGTAGTCTTTATGTTTGCTCCTTATCGAGCTCTTGACGCCTATGTTAGAGGAGCTTTGGCCGAGCTTTTTGCAATCTCTTTAATCCCAGTAATATTGTTATTTGTGCTTCGTTTGATTAAACAAGGCAAGAGGTTAGATTTTTTTGCCTTAACGGGAGTATCGGGGATTTTTCTTACAACCCACAACATCTCAGTGATTCTTTGGAGTCCGTTGATATTTCTTTGGGCTCTATTTTGGTTGCACAAATATAAGTTTGCGAATCTGAAGTTTTTATCTTTATCACTGCTTTTGGGATTGGGATTGTCAGCATTTTTTACAATCCCTGCATTTTTTGAACGGAATTTAGTGACGACAGAAACTTTGACACGGGGGGATTTGGATTATCATGCCCATTTTGCAGGAATTAATCAACTATTTTTTAGCAGGTTTTGGGGCTATGGCGCTTCACGTTTGGGACCAGAAGATTTTCTTTCTTTGCAGATTGGCTGGCCACACTGGTGGCTGGCAGTTATGTTGACTTTTTTATTAATCTTTCTTTCTATAAAACACAGAGCAAGACGGGAAATTATTTTGCCAGTTTTTTTTGTGATTACTTTTTTTGCTTCAGTGTTTATGATGCACAATAAATCGACCCCTGTTTGGGAGCTTTTTGATATTTTAAATTATCTTCAGTTCCCTTGGAGATTTTTGGCGGTGGCCATATTTTCTGCAAGCCTTTTGGGAGGGTTTATAGTAGCTCTTATTAAAAGTAAATATAAATATTTTATTTCGGTGTTGATAGTAGTTTTTGCGGTTTTGGCAAATTGGAATTACTTCCGGCCTGGCGAGTTTTATACTGATATGAATGATCAGAAAAAGTTAACGGGGGAGCTCTGGGAAGAACAGCAAAAAGGGGCAGTTTTAGACTATCTGCCAAGAACAGCCAAAGAGCCGAGAGAATTAGCTTCTGGGACTATCGTTATAAAAGGGGAGGCAGAAATTAGAAGCTTCATAAAAGGGTCAGACTTTTGGGAACTTGAGGCTAATATCATCTCAAACGAAGCAGAAATTGAATTACCCATTTTTAACTTTCCAATTTGGGGCGACAGAGTAGATTCACAAGGGTTAAGTTATGGCGGACGTGTTACTTTGGTACTGGAGAAAGGAGTTCGTGTATCGAGGGGATTTTTTAAAAATACAATAATCCGCAGTGCAGCTAATCTGATTACACTAACAAGTTTTGGAGTGCTGATTTATTTTTGGAAATATGAAAAAAATAAGCAAAGCTTGGCCAAATAGTACTTTGGTAGAAAATTTTTTAAATAAACACACTTTTTTAATAATTGCAATATTGTCTATTCCTGCCGTTTGGGCACTGTTTGTTCCAGGATTTTATGGTGCTAGCGATGACCTACACATTGCTTGGCTTCAACAGATGGATTTAACCTTAAGGTCGGGCCAAATTCCTCCTCGGTTTGTTCCCGATTTGAGTTATGGGTTTGGCTATCCCTTATTTAATTTTGTGTTTCCATTACCCTTTTACTTGGGCGAAATCTTTCATTTGGTTGGATTTTCCTTGGTAGCCAGCGTCAAGGCAGTCTTTTTGTTGAGTTTTTTGTTTTCGGGGTACTTCATGTACAAACTCCTCAAGGAGTTTACCAATTCGGTTTTGAGTTTAGCTGGAGCCATACTTTATATTTTTACACCCTATAGGTCTACTGATGTTTTTGTTAGGGGAGCGATAGGGGAGTCTTTAGCGTTTATCTTTTTGCCGCTTGTGATTTTGGCAATTGTAAAAATTACGCGGGACAGTAAAAACAGAAAATGGCTGGGAATTTTTGCACTTTCAATTGCCGCTCTGCTTATGTCGCACAATATTACTGCCTACATGTTTCTCCCCTTTGCCTTTTTGTTTTTGGTAGTGGAAACAATTTTAGCCAGACCTCCCCGACTGCCCATTTTAATTAGAAGCTTTGTTGGACTTTTTCTTGGATTAGTTATTAGTTCTTATTTTTGGATTCCCGCGGTGGTGGAGAGCAACCTTGTGAAATATGATACTGTTTTCAATTTTATAGATCACTTTCCGACAATAAGGCAATTGGTAACTTCTCATTTTGGTTATGGCGCTTCAGTACCGGGACCGTATGATGGGATGAGTTTTTTTATCGGTACTGTTAACTTAATGCTTTTGATTGCGGGATCGATAGCCTTTTTTGCTTCTTTCAAAAAATTTAAAAGCGAGAGAAAAATTCTTTTTTATTGGTTGGTAATAGTTGTAATGATTTCAATATTTATGATGAACCACAGGTCGACTTTTGTTTGGGATAGCATTCCCTTGATTGCTTATTTTCAATTTCCTTGGAGATTTTTAACACTAGTTACTTTCACCTCGCCCATTTTTGTAATTTTTCTGGATAGATTCAGATTTAGTTCTTATCTTGGCATAGTTATTATTTTGGCGGCGATCGGTCTTAATTTGAGCTATTTCCGGCCTCATGATTTTCTGGGTAGGACCGATGAATATTATCTCAATCGCTACATCCCAACCCCAATTGCTTCAGAAGAATATAAAAGGATCTCTGAAGAGTATCTAAGATTGCCTCTAGCTACCCAAACTCGGCCGGGTAAAAACTATCCCAGGATAACAGTAAGTAATGGGGAAATTTTGAATGCTGACTATCCAAACGGTCTCGATGCAAGATTTGAAACCAACTCTGACCAGGACATTGTGGTTAGCTATAACAAATATTTCTTTCCCGGCTGGCAAGTGCGGATAGACGACCACAAGATTACTCCCCAACCTGGCAAACCATTTGGCCAAATTTTCTTCAGCGTGCCAAGTGGCAGACATCTTGTAAAGATCTATTTCAGAGAAACTGTCTTCAGGGGTGTTTTTGACGCAATTTCTTTACTTGGTTTTGTGGTTGCGGTTAAAATGGTTCTAGGGGCAAAGAAAAAGCCATGAGAAAAAAATTAATTATAATAACAATTCTTGGACTGTTTTTGAGATTGTTTTTGGCAGCCTCTACTTTTCATTCAGATGTTCAACCTTTTTATTTTGCTGGGGAAGTAATTGCCAAGGGGAATATCCTCAATTTTTATGATTATCTGGGAAACTTGCCGGCAGACGACCCGGTTTTGAAAGTCTACCCGGTTTACCTTTTTAATTATCCCCCGGTTGTTTATTTTTCTCTCGGCTTGGCGACTCACTTGCTAACGGCTCCTTTTGAAAAGGGTTTACTTCAAGACTTCATAATTAATTTTAGAAACGTTTTGGGAAGATTCGACCTCAACGTGTTTCTTTTGACTCTGAAGCTTCCCTATCTCCCGTTTGATCTTCTTCTGGGAGTTATTCTTTATAAATTTTTTAAAGTGCCAAAAGAAAAGATTCTGGCATTTGGTTTGTGGATATTTAACCCTTTTAATCTTTATTCTACCTACATAATGGGGCAGTTTGATGTCATTCCTACTTTTTTTGTGTTGTTGGCAATGTATTTGCTGGTGAGAAAAAATAATCTGACAAAGTCAAATTTGGTGCTCCCGGCGGTTGTCATTGGATTGGGCGCCTCTTTTAAAATTTACCCGTTTTTATTTTTGGTTCCTTTGGCTTTACTCAAAACAGGCTGGGCGGCAAGACTTAAAATTATTGCCGTGGGTTTTGTCACTTATATCTTGCTGATTATGCCTTTCATTGGCTCCCCTGGTTTTAGACAGACGGCTCTCCTGGCGGGACAGACAATGAAGAGTTTTTACGCAAGCATTGCGATTTCTGGGGGGGAGTCTATTATTCTTTTCCCTCTTCTGGTCCTGTTTTTTTATATACGATTTTTGTATGTGAAAAATTATCCGGAAGATATCTGGCGGAAATTTTTCGTGGTTTTGCTACTCTTTTTTGCCTTCACCCATTACCATCCGCAGTGGTTTTTATGGCTCACGCCCTTTTTGATTATAGATTTAGTAAAATCGAAGTTGAGTCATTGGCCTTTGGTGGCCCTATCGTCGATTAGTTTCTTGGGGCTTTTGACTTTTTTTGATCCTGGATTAACGGTTTGGCTTTTTGCTCCCCTGTTTCCTCAACTTTATGGAATGGCTGGAATTTGGGAACTTTTAGGTGTTAATGTAGACATAAATTTTGCAAGAAACTTACTTCAAACTTTGTTTGTTTCGGTTGCGCTATACTATGTTTATTATTATGATTTTTCTACCGCTTCTCATTCTTCTAGGTAGTATTTTTCAAGGTGTAGCGATGTTTAGAACGAGCCTCGTTTATTCCTATGGAATTGGTTACTGGGGGCCGCTGGCCCGCGATGGTATCTGGCACGAAGCGCTCATTGGCCAATTAACAAAGAGTGTTTTTCCTGAAAACCCAGGCTTGGCTGGGGTGAAGCTTGAAAATTATCATTATTTTTATGATCTTTTGTAAATTCATCAGTTTGGTGGCGGTTTTTCTTGCTTATTTTGGCAGCAGTTTTGGCTGGATTTTAGAATATCCCCGAAGTGGAGAAGTGGGGGGCGAGTCGGCTTTTTGGGCGAACCAGCCAGTTTCAATGAATTTAAATCCCCCATTTGCAATTTCTCTCGTGCTTGTTATTTTTGCGGCCCTTTTCCTTTCTTCCTATATTGAACATCCGCGCAAATTATTAGCAGTTTTATTAATTGTCTTGTCTGGAAGTTTGATTGGTTTTAAAGCTTATGCGGGGGTACTTATTCTGGGGGCACTTTTCCTTTTATGTCTGAAGAAAATAGTTGTTGACAAAAGTTTAGTTCTTGTGCCAATTTTTGTTTTTACACTTTTGCTGGCACTTATTTTTTATTTACCGAGGAATAGTCAATCCTATAATCTCTTGCAAATCCAACCGCTTTGGCTTGTGGATACTATGATAGATGCGGGGGATAGGGTTGGCATACCCAACCTAACGGCGAGGAGATTTGCTTATCTTGGCTCCCAAAAGTGGGTTTATTTTGGACTTCTTGAACTTCTTAGTATTTCGATCTTTTTTATTGGCAATTTAGGAACAAGAATAGTTGCTCTAGCTGGATTTAACAGAAAATATTTAAAGAGCGACCTTCATGTTTTTATTCTGTTCATAATGGGGGCTTCAGCAATTTTGCCGTTGATTTTTGTCCAGAAGGGCAACCCTTGGAACATAGTTCAGTTCCTTTATTATTTTTTATATTTTTCTGCTCTCTGGGCGGCAGCAGGGGTTTTTAGGATTTATAAATCTCTTCCCAAGACCAGTTCAATTATCTTTTTGGTTGTTTTTATCTTTGTTACCCCTATAAGTTCTGTGGCAACTTTTAGGAGTTGGCTTTACCCCAATCCTCCAGCTTATCTGCCTCTTGAGGAATACTCGGCGCTTAATTTTTTATCTAATCAAGAGGATGGTGTGGTTTTAAAACACCCGTACGATAGAAGTTTGCGAGATAAATATCCTGATCCGTACCCCCTGGCGGTCTATGCAGATAATGCTTACGTCTCTTCCTATTCACGAAAGGCCGTTTTTGTTGAGGATGTGGAACAGCAAATTGTTTTGGGCGCGGATTATCAAAAAAGATTGGAAGATACCCAGCGCTTTTTTATTGAAAAAGACATGGCTTGGTCAAGAGAATTTTTGAAAAGTAATTCAATTGATTATATTTATCTTCCTAAGATTTATTTTCTCCCAGTTGCGGAGGAAGAATATCCTATGACAAAAATTTTTGAGAACGAGGCAGTAAATATCTATAAAGTGCTACACTAAACTAATGAAAAAACTTTTAGTTTTGGCAATTATTTTGAGACTTTTAGTTTCTGCTTTCTATTTTCACCCAGATATCAAGACATATAATTTCCAGGCCTCGTTTTTTAAAAAGGGAGTTTTCAATATTTATTCATACTTAATTGACAACAAGAAAAGCCTTCCTTTAAAGGATGAATTTGTCTATCTACCACTAACCTATTTTGTTTTAGGTGGGTATCAGACTATTGCGTCGCCAATTTTGGGAAGTGGATTTGATTCTTGGCTTGCGAATGCGGGTTCAAATTCA
>Ga0075736_107_pt1 | contig 8783 bp, 8 predicted proteins | sample RifGroB1_FD_68428 | JGI IMG/M metagenome (GOLD analysis project Ga0075736, IMG submission 68428) | Microgenomates (Woesebacteria) bacterium GW2011_GWB1_43_14
TCTATATTAGTTCACTAAACTACTTCTTCGCAAGCTCTGATTTGAAGTAATCTACCCACGGGACGGGGGAAGGGTCAATTTCATAGAGCATGGCCAAATAAAATTGAATAAAGGAGCCAAAAGTAAGAAGTTCAAAAACCTGATCTAGTTTCGTATCCGACCTTAAGATGTAGCCTCCGGACTGAACTTCGTTTTTTGCGAGCACATCTTTTGTAACTAAATATCTCTTCTGGACTCTTTCGGAGTAAAGTTTAGATTCAAAAAGAAAAAAATACAAAAATTCTTTGGCCGCGGCTGGATTTCTTAAACCTTCCATAAGATGATGATTGAGTTCCGGAATACCAAAATAAACCGAGAAATTCTTAGCTGTTTCATTAATCTGGTTCCCAAACGCATGAGAAGCTCCCACCAAATGCTCGCTGGCAATAAGGATAGGAATTTTATTTTTGAGTTTTCTGGCAGTGCTTTTAGCCAGGTTTTCGTGAGACTTCCGGTCGACATCAAATTCTATTGTGAAATCTCTAACTAATTTAATTGCATCGTTAATTTCCGTCTCGTGCATAGTTACAAAACTGCACTTGGAAAGAAGAGCCAAAATAGCTGCAACCGAATAGCCCAAAGCCAATCTTGGTTGGCCGGACGGGTTTGCTTTTGGTTCAAAAATATAGCTTGGAATTTTATTCTCCTCCAAAATTTCGGCCAGCTTGCCCCCAGTAGCAATCCCAAAAATTTGAGCTTTTTTATGTAGTGCCTCCTCTAAACAAGAAACTGTTTCCTCTGTACCACCCGAATAGGAAGAAACGATAACCAAACTTTTTTGATTTACATAATGCGGAAGATGATAACCATTAAAAATTTCCATTGGAACCCGAATTTTAGATTCCAATAAAGAATCCAAAATCCTTCCTCCCAAGGCAGAGCCTCCCATACCTGTAATGACTATATTTTCGGCTTCGGAGCAAGAATTGGGAAGTTTAATTGAATGAACCTCATTCCAGCTCTGTTCTATCTGATCAGCAAATTTTCTAATAGAACCCAGGACGTCTTTCTTGTCTATTTTCTTTAGGTCTTTTTCTGAATCAAGATCTAGCATTTTTTTTCACAAAGGCTATTCCATCGGCGAGAAGTCTTTTGGCTTTATCTTGCGAATCGCTTTCAGCAAAAACTCTAAACTCCGGAGCATTTTGAGAAGAACGAAATAACATCCAAGTGGTCGCGTCCTTCCAAATTTTAAGCCCATCCCTATCATCTATTTTTATTCCCTTAAACTCCTTTTTAACTTTATCTAAAATCTTCTTCTCCTTCTCCCACTCATAGTCAATCTTCGTTCGAAACATGTAAAACTTAGGAAGTTGGCCGATAAACTGAGAAAATTTCCCATCAAATTGAGAAAACAAATTAAGAAGTTTAATTGCCATTGTGCCCCCGTCTCGGGTATACATAATCTCGGCTGAAACAGCTCCGCCGTTGGATTCAAACCCGAAAAGAGCATTTGTCTCTTTCATCCGCCCGACCACGTAGGGAGAGCCTACTTTGGTCCTCTCTATTTTCTTCCCAAGTTTATCAACCACCTGGGAAGCGCTAATCGGGACAACGATCATTTCCCCGGGGGAATTCTTTGCCACCAAACCACAAGAATATTCTCCCTGCACAAAGTTCCCATCCTCATCAATAAAAACTACCCTATCTCCATCTCCATCAAAGGCTATCCCAAAATCACACTTTTCTTTTTTGACTGCCTCTTTTAAAGACCCCAATTCTGCTTTGTCGTCCGTGTCGGTATCGCGAGCGATAAAGTTCTTTTGAGGATCACAGTTAATTTGGACTACCTCCAGTCCTAAATTTTTCAACAAATCCGGTATCACGACGGATTGGGATCCGTTCGCCGTGTCGAGCCCCACTTTCCATTTACGGTAGGGCTTCTGAGCTAGTTTCAGAAGAAGTTCTGTATACAATCTTTTTGCTCTAGATTCCAAATGCACCTCTGGTTCTTTGTCTGTTGGCTTTTCCTTGCCTTTAATTCTATGATAAATCTCCTCAATCTCTTTTTGATCATCAAAAGAAATTTCCTCCTCATGGGCATAAAATTTAACCCCATTTAAATCGGCGGCGATATGGCTCCCCGTTACCATGATTCCCGCAACTATCGGCGTAGATTTAATCAACCAATTCATAGAAGGAATCGGAGTTACACCCTCATCAAAAAGCTCCTGCCCGTCGACCCCGAGTCCTTTTAAGACTTGGGTTTTTATCCTGGGACTCGATTCTCTGGGATCCATGCCAATAGCTATGGGGCCCAACAGCTTGTGATTTTTTAAAAATTGAACAAAAGTGCGGCCGATGTCAAAACAAAACTGCTCGGTAAACAGAGTGTCGGCAGGGCCTCGAATCCCACTCGTCCCAAAAAGACCCTTTGCTGACATAAAGCTATTCTAGTTCAGTCAAAATAACGAGGTCAAGTAAATCTTCCAGCAAAAAGTTTGAAGTTTTATTTTTTATATCTATTTCCGAGAAATCTTCCAGCGTTTTTTCTATTTGTCCAGGTTTAAATTTAGCCACCTGGCTCTTTAGTTTAGCTATCCTCCACGCAGGGTAACCGATAGAGTTTGAGTCTTTAGAAACCCAATACATATCTCTAAATTGTCTGGCCATCATGGTAAAAATAAAAGCTGCGGAATTTTCTTTAAGCAGACTATGAAAAAGCTTCAAAGCATTAGCAGAATTTCCGGGAAAAAGAGATTCCAAAAATAAAAAAAGTTCGCGGGGGAGATCAAAGCTTTCAATTCTGGAATTTTTAGGCAGTCCCCCTATAAAAGCTCTAGAAGCTTCGCCGTTGGCGTAAATTAACAAGTTGACGTCAAAAGCAGCGTGGTTTTTATGAAGCCAATCCAAATCTTTCTTCTTTATTTTCTTGATATCATCAATAACAAAAAGAGACTCTGAAGCAAATAAAAAACCGGTCCTTACAAACCCCGCTAGGGATTCCCCCGAATTAAGAGGGGTTCTAGAAACTTCCCAGCCCCTTTTTTTGATTGCAGATATTATTGTCCCAAAGCGCTCTCTGGAGCGAATTATATCCTCACCGTGAATGAGAGTAATTTTCATAATTTATGATATTTTCCTATCAAAATTTCCAATTTATCATGAAAACTACCTTTTTTCTTCCTAGTATGGGGAACTAATGCCCCAGAAAAATTTCTTGGAATATGGGCGAGCTCGTGCAGGAGTACCTTATCCTTGTCTTCAGTTGAAAGCTTGTCAAATTTTTCAGAAATAACCTCTACTATGTAGGCGGACTCCGCACCTAATGCCATTTGCCAAACCCGCGGCAATCCCCAAATCCGGGCTATAGCTCGACTTTTACTACCGTAAGATCTAAATACATGAATTCTTTTAGTGTCCAACCAGAAAATTTCCAGCTTAGAGGTCAAACGGAGAATCCGTTTTCTAACGGTTTCATCAACTTCCCAACTTATTTGCCCACGCCGAGCTTGCAAACTAGACCTTGTAGACTTCCGCGCCTTCCTTGAGTGCCTCATTGGTCTTCAGACCAACTATATCACCTTTCTTAGCCGAATCTATTTTTTCGTGTTCGACTTGCATGGATTCTACATCCTGCTTAAACAAATCTTCCCCTCCCCTTGCAAATTTTATTTTTTCGCCAACTGCCAAATCACCAGTTAATTCAATTATGGCAACACCAATCTTGTCATAATAGTGAGCTACCTTACCAATTTTCAAACTACTCATTGTTATCACCCCCATTCACGGAAAAATCTATACTGGCCTCTTTATGTCCATGACACAAAGCCACCGCCAAAGCGTCTGCGGCATTATCAAAATGAGTCTTTTTACCCTTCTTCTTTCTTATTCCAGCACCCAGTAGCAAACGCACCGCCTTTTGCATTGCAATCTTATCTGCTCTGCCATTTCCAGCAATCGCTTTTTTTATTTCCCCCGGGGCATATTCATAAACCGGTATTCGAGCTTGGGCCGCCGACAAGAGAATCACCCCGCAAGCCTGTCCCACCCTGGTAGCAGTTTTTACATTTGTAGCAAAAAAAAGCTTCTCCACAGCAACAATGTCCGGCTTAAATTTAAGAAGAATATTTGACAATTCTGAATAGATACTCGCAAGTCTGGCTTCTGGTGAGCTATCTTTAAGAGTTTCAATCAAACCATAATCTAAAACTTCAGCTTCAGAATTTAAAAATTTTACGAAGCCATATCCCGTTGTGGCAGTTCCCGGATCTATCCCTAGGACTAACATATGTATCAAAGAAGATTATACTACTTTTTCTTCGCTTTCTCTCTGCGACCAGCTCTGGAGTAAATTCTCTCGACTTCTCTAGGACTTTTGTTTCTAATAAAATAAATTTTTGCTCTTCTGACACCCCTCTTGCCTTGCTTTACTAATTTTATCTCTTCGATTGCCGGGGCATTTACCGGAAAAATTCTTTCAATTCCTATATTTTGAGCTCCTATTCTCCTAACAGTAAATGTTTGTCCCTGATTACGGCCTTTGATTCCAATGACTATCCCTTCAAAAGTTTGAAGTCTCTCTTTATCCCCTTCTTTAATCTTTTGAACTACTTGAATAGTGTCTCCAACGCTAAATTTTATACTCTTATGCAATGCTGATAGTGCCATGTTGAAGCTATTGTACACCGAACACCGTCTCTTCTTCAAGGACGCTGGCTATTAATCGTGCAAGATCCCTATCCCAAGAAATCTTAATTTGTGTATCAACCTTTCTACCCTCATCTCCTTCAAACACGAGGATAACTCGTTGACGTCCCGGGTGACCCAATAAAACTTCCTTAAGTTTTTTTAAATTTTGGATAGAGGCTGTTTCCGGAATCCTTATATAAACCTGTTCTATCTTCAATTCAGGTTTACCACCTTTTGCTTTAAGGCTCTGTTTAGTTTCCACGGTTTCAGCTATCAACGAAACTCCTTCATCTCTATGATCTAACTTTCCGGAAACAAGAATAGGCGTATTCTCCAGCCAAATCTCTTTAGTGCCTTGATAAGTTTTTGGGAAAACTACCAAATCTATTGCCCCAGTTTCGTCTGTAACTTTTACAAAAGCCATTTGGGCTCCTGTGCGTCTGGTAATAACTACACGCACTTCAGAAATCACCCCGGCTACGGATACGCCCGTTTCTACCAATTCCTCCGACAAGATCTCCATAATTTTATGCGTCGCAAATAAATCAAGTCCCGAAATTAATTCATCTACAGGTTTAGCTGTCAAGGAAAAGCCCATCAACTGCCTTTCTAAATTCTGAAGTTCATCATCCGAAAACTCCGGAACATCATTCAATGCCATTGCCGCCGAAGAATTACTCTTGGCAACCTCATCTTGACTAAACAACCCTTGCTGATTTTCACGGCTAGATGACCTGCCAGCCTTAGCTCTTACTTCCTCGAGTGACGAGAGAAGTGAAGATCGAGTACCAAAAATACCCAAAGCTCCAACTTTTATTAAACTTTCAAGCACCCTTTTGTTAACCTTTCTTCCATCCACTCTGGAAATAAAATCCACAAAACTCGTGAAATACCCGCTCTTTCTCGCTCCAAGAATAGCCTCAATCGCGGCTTTACCGACATTTTTTATAGCAGAGAGCCCAAATCTAACGGCTTTGCCGTCGAGTGATTCTTTATTCTCCACGATAGTAAAATGCACTCCGCTCTCGTTGATATCTGGGGGCAACACTTTAATTCCCATCTGTCTGCAGCCACTGACTCCCAAGGAAATCTTATCTGAATCTCCAGATTCTGCGGTCAAAAGAGCCGTCATAAATTCAACCGGATATTTGGCCTTCATATATGCTGTTTGGTAAGCAACCATTCCATAACTCGCGGCGTGAGCTTTATTAAAACCATATCCCTGGAAAGGTTCAAACAGCTTCCAAATCTTTTCCGCTTCTTTCTTGGTCATTCCCGAATTTTTAATACACCCGTCCACGAATTTAATATGCTGTTTGGCCATTTCTTCCGGTATTTTTTTACCCACGGCTTTCCTAAATTTATCAACTTCTTCCCAGTTATAACCAGCCAACTCTATAGCCGTAAAAAGCAAATCTTCCTGGTAAACCAAAATTCCGTAAGATTTATCCAGATACTTCTCCATTTTGGGATGGTAATAGGTAACCGGCTTTTCTCCTTTTTTCCTGGCAATATATTCCGGAATATTGGCCATTGGCCCTGGCCTGTAAAGGGCGATCATGGCATTTATATCCTCGATTCTTTCGGGTTTAAGTTCCGTCAGATATCTTGTTACTCCGGATCCAGAAAGCTGAAATGTCCCCAGAGTCTCTCCGCGGGAGAGCATTTTAAAAGTTTCCTTATCGTCAATCGGAATTTGACTCAAATCTACTTTTTTATCGGTTGTTTCTTTGACAAGCTTCACGGCATTTTCCAAAATGGATAAATTTCTGATTCCCAAAAGATCCAATTTCACAAGCCCTACATCTTCGCAAGCGTGCATTTCATATTGGGTAATAATTTTCTCGCCTGAAGGCTCTTTTTGAAGCGGGGTAAAATCCGTAAGCGCATGGGGTGAAATGACCACGCCAGCAGCATGAACCGAAACGTGCCTGGCATTCCCTTCTATGTGCCGCGCTAAATCAATTATCTTCTTCGCATCAGCGTCACTGGTATAAAGCTCTTCTAGTTCACGGCTTTCTTTAAGAGCCTTTTCTATCGACATGGGAAAGCCCTGGGATCCTTGAGGGATTAGCTTGGAAATCCTATCTCCAGTGGCATAGGGATACCCCAAAACGCGAGCAATATCTCGTACTGCTCCTCGGGCCAACATTCGCCCAAAAGTACAAATTTGGGCAACTTTTTGGTTACCGTACTTTTTTGTAAGATATTCAATCATCTCTTCTCTGCGCTCATCTGAAACATCCAAATCAATATCTGGCGGCGACGGCCGAAATGGATTCAGAAATCTTTCAAACGGAAGTCCATAATAAATAGGATCAACTGAAGTGATCCCCAAAGAATACGAAACTAAAGACCCTGCTGCTGAACCCCTCGTATTAATCGGAATGCCGCGTCTTCTGGCCCAGCTTGCCAAATCCTGGAAGATTAAAAAATAGGGAGCATAACCCCTTTTACAGATAATGTCGAGTTCATAGTTTAACCTCTCCTTAAGTTCGTCTGTCACCTTGTCAAATTTTTTTCCCAAGCCCTCTTCAGCCTCGTCCTTAAGAAATTTTTCTGGGGTTGTTTTCTCCGGGAGCTCTACTTCCGGGAAAAACCACTGACCCAACTTAATTTCTAGATCACACTTGTCAGCTATTTTTATTGTGTTCTCTAAAGCTTCGGGAAAATCCGGAAAAAGTTCTCCCATTTCAGCGGGACTGCGAACATAAAAGCTCGGAGTGTCCACAAAGCGCAGTCTTTTAGTTTCAGAAACATTCTTCCCCGTCGCAACGCAAACCAGGGCATCTTGAGCTTCAGCGTCCTCTTTGCCAATATAGTGAGCGTCATTCGTGGCAATCAATGGTATTCCCATGTCCCGGCTAAGTTTAACTAGACCCTCATTAACTGCTTTTTCGGTGTCTATCTGACCTAAAATGTTCCTTTTAATTTCGGGGTCTTCTGCCCTGTCTACATACTTTTCATATTCGTGTCTTTGCAGTTCTAAATAGTAATCTTTACCAAAAACATCAAGGTACCACTGGGCCGTCTCTTTGGCCTCCTTATAGCTACCGTCCAGTAAAGCTTGAGGAGTTTCTCCTTGCACACAGGCAGATGTACAGATAAGTCCCTTGGAATACTTTTTTAATGTTTCCTTGTCAAATCTCGGCCTGTAATAATATCCCTCCAAATGAGCGATTGAGGTCAATTTTATTAAGTTTTGATACCCTTCGGCATTTTTTGCCAACAACAAAATGTGGTAATTTTTTCCTTTTCCTCTCTCTTTTTTAAGCTTATGGTCTTCTTTGGTAACGTAGCCCTCCATACCAATAATTGGCTTAACGCCTTCTTCAACCGCCTTTTTATAAAATTCGATAGCCCCGTACATCACACCATGATCAGAAATTGCGACAGCACCCATACCATTCTCTTTTACGTGTTTAACAAGGCCGCTTATTTTTGATAAGCCATCAAGAAGCGAGTACTCACTGTGGACATGCAAATGAACAAACTTAGGATTTTTGACTGGCATTTAGTTTTGATAATAATACATTACGGATAACTTTAGGGTCACCTTTTCCCTCAAGAAGCTCTTGAACCTGGCCAATAAGAAAGCCAATTATTTGGTGTTTACCCTTCTGATAATCTGCCACGGCTTTTTCTTGAACTCCAATAACCTCCATTACTATATTCTCGACTTCAGCATCAGAAGAAAACTCTTTTCTAGAAACTTGTTGAAGTTTGTTAATAAGGCCTGCTGGTTCAGGATAATTTCGATCCGCATTCGTATTAATTATTGCGTTGGCGATTATCTTTGGCTTTACATTGTGTTTTTTTCCTAACTTAACTGCTTTCTCGAAATACTCTGCTAAGTTTTTCCAATGAACCAAAAACTCAATATAATTTTCGGGTAAAGAATATTCTTTTTTAAATCTTTCCCGCTTTTCCCTTGGCAATTCCGGAAGAGTACGTTTAATTTTATCTATTTCAGACTTTTTTATTTCTAAGGGGGGCAGGTCCGGCTCTGGAAAATACCTGTAATCTTGAGCTTCCTCTTTCGTGCGCTGGCTAACAGTTGCGCCTTTTGATTCGCTGTACCCCCGGGTTTCCTGAACCACTTTTTCTCCATT
>Ga0075736_111_pt1 | contig 5308 bp, 5 predicted proteins | sample RifGroB1_FD_68428 | JGI IMG/M metagenome (GOLD analysis project Ga0075736, IMG submission 68428) | Microgenomates (Woesebacteria) bacterium GW2011_GWB1_43_14
ATCGTCAAGCACAGTGACACGATATCCTTCGTTAAGGAGTCGTTCGGTTAAGTGCGAGCCGATAAATCCGGCGCCACCCGTTACTAGAACTTTTTTATCTCTCATAAATTTAGCTCCTTAGTTCTGGCCAAAAACATCCCGTTTCTTGCCGGTATGATGATACTCAGTTCTGCCATATTATACGGGGGAAAACGGTGCTATTATTTTAGGCAGATCCGGCCAATCCGGAATGTGTTTATAATCAGCTTCTTCCCAAAATTTAGGTTTTCTTCTGAATTGGTCCTGGCTCCATCTTTTTTTGGTCAGATTGCCGCTGTGGCAAAAATCAACCGTTGGAATCTTCGATTGATATATTTTGAAATCGTACCAATTTTTCCATTTAATTCTGCCATGGGTCATCGGCTCAAAACCCATGTGATAATTAAAACCCTGCTTTTCAATCAACGCCACCCGCTCCTTGAAGTGAGCTATTAATATGTCTCTATATGCACACAAGCCCGAGAGCGGGCTGACGTCATAATGAATGGCGAAGCCGTCGGCTAGACGGATAAACCAATAATTTCCGTTGTAGTAGTATGTATTTTTATCAGCCGGCATAAAATCAAAGTAGGAGGGGTGATAAAGATCATCATGTTCTGTAAAAAAGACTACATCCTCTTTCATTGCCATTAGTCCAACCAGAATCTGCTTGTAAAGTGTTTCATAGCTTCTTTCCAGTGGTAGGCTTATATTATTACCAAATTTGGTTGGTTTGAGGGTGACGCTGGTAATAGGGAGACCGGATTGGGCAATAAACTTTCTGCAGGTTAGAGCAAGCCTCATATTCAGTTGATTATCGGTGTAATATAGAATGCCCTTAGTCATTTAAAGAATCCCTTTTGTCATTTTTCTTCTCCTTTAAACATCTTTTTTTGTCCGTCTTGGCTCAGGTTGTGGAATAGTCCTTTGGGGTTAAGATTACCTGTTTTGTTAAACCTCCCGATTGGAAACATATAGATATCCCTGCCCACAGCCGGTCTTTCCCCACTGAACCTTCGGTTCCACTTGGTATTAAAATAGCAGTCATCACCCCTTCTTCCAATAGGATGATATCCCCAGCTGCAAGTTTCGGGACTATAACCCCCTAATTCATCAAAGATTGACTTTTTTAGGACGAAAGTGTTTCCGTGAACGCTTGCAGCTAAGTTTTCTTTCTCATAGCCCCAGTCTTTAAGAGTTTCTTTATCCTGCCTGATATTCCCGTTCTCATCAAGTATGGCTATCTGTCGTCTGAATACCATTTTATTGCCGTTAAAGTCAAGAGCGTCTTCAATGGCCTCGCGGGAGAGTATGTGGTCGATGTCCGTCATAAACAAGTACTTGCCTTTGGCGTGCTTCGCCCCCATGTTCCGGCCCAAACCTTGAGTCCATGCAAGTTTATTATTAGTCCGGATGGCGGCTCCCGGAATCGGTGGATTGGAATTATCGTCAACGATAATGATTTCAACGGGAAGATTGAGCTTTTTAAAATGTAAAAGTTGGCGCCTCACAATCTCGTGAGAGTTGTAAACCGATATCACAACCGACAGTTTTGGATTGTTCATGCTATTAAAATTTATTCAAGATATCCTTGTATTTTTCCTTCATGCTACCGTTAAAATGGACGACAGTAAATATTTCGCCATTTCGGTTAACGACTTTTCCATCCTTAATACTGGCCAGGTTATGCTTAAAGTTGGCATAAACTGAACAAAAAAGGTCGGGGATTTCTGTGATACGGGGCCAAATATCAGGTTGTCGGAGCCAAAGGTTAAATAAAAGTTGTTCAAGCGACATTCGTCGGCTGCCTTTACGGTGTGTCTGGAGAAACTCAATAAAGTTATCCATCAGGTAGCCGCCGCAGGCGAAGGAGCCGACATTATAGTCGGTTTCATCGGACAAAACGGCAAATTCGGGATACCGCCGCATTAAGCTCCGCCAGATGCCGCTTTCCTTGAAAGTTTCTCCCTCATTGGCGACGTATACCTTTTGAGGGTCCAAGGCTGGAAAAGGCTTTTGAAAAACAACATCGGCACTGTCAGTGAAAATAAAGACGCGGTTTCTATCCAAATGTTGGGGCATCTTATCCCAACGGTACAAGTGACCCGGATACCAGTTTAAACGGCAGTCCACTTTTTCAACACCGTCCGCAACTTTGGGAAAAGTCCTTTCGTAGTTGTCGCAACCTTCGGTATATGAATAAATCGCAATTAGGTACGGTTTAGCGAATCGGTAGAGATATGTATACTGCTTGGGCCACGCTTTCTCCAAAATATAACCATCCAGTAATTTAGCATATTTACCATTTTTATCTTCAAGTAAGATTAACGGATGAGAGCGGTTAATTGTTTCTTTTGCACCAGCAATAACATAGGCCTCAGAATCCTCGACATCAATCTTAAGAAGAGTTACATCACTAAGTTTAAGACTGTCAATTGCGATAGCATCCACTTTTACTTTCCCGTACCGTCTGACCCTTGATGCCCCCATATTCACGGGATTGGGAGCCATCTTTAAAGTTTCATTCTTATAACTTAAAGCCTTATTAAATATTTTGATATTGGGTTTGTCTGAATTTAGCTTCAATAGTTTAAAATTGTCAGGAATCGGCTCGAAAGCATAAATTGAATCGTATTTTAAGAAGTTGGAAAAGTAGGCGACATGGTTACCTATATTGGCCCCCGCATCAACAATAGTATGCTGTCGGGGATAGTTATCACGGATATAATCCAGGATATTAGCTTCAAAAAAGTCTTTCTCCCGGCGGATGTGATCTGAAAGCTGTTCTTTCTTATGAAGGCAAATTTCCACTCCCCTGAGCATTATTGTGCAGCCATGGGTAAACAGGCCTTGCCCCTGCGTGACTGTAAAATCTGTCCTTGGCCACCAAGCCGCAACGGCCTGTTCGATATCGCCTGCTAAATGAGGAACTAACTCTTTTTTTGCCCAAACGGTTTTGACCATGTGGGGATTATTCGTCCAATTGGCGTATTTGGCTTTGGCTATATACCAATTCTGAAAAGGACTGGAAATATACGGAGAAAAGTCAATTTCCGGATTTGCCGTCCAATGGATTGCATCCATGAGTGTTTCAGGGTTTGATAGCTCTTTGCCCTTAAATTGCATACTCCACAATGGTTCACCCGGTTGACTCCGGCTCCTAAACCTTACCACGTTTGCGTTTTTGGTCAGCAGTTTTATGCTCTCCTTAAGCTGAGAAGTAACTAAATGATAATTTTCAGGCAGGATTTCCCAATCATTTTCCAGGAACAAATAATAAGGTTTGTTAACAATTTTTAGCATTTCGCGGTATCCTCCCGCGATTCCCAGATTTTTGCCCGAGCCGTAGTAGGGAATCTTATATTCATTGGCAATTTCAACGTCTTTGATTGAAATTTCGTTAAAGTAAATAAATACCTGATCTGCGCAGTCAAGTAAGCCGGATTCCTTGTAACTGGTTAAAGTATTTTTTAAAGTTACTTGTGATTTCCAGGAAAGAATCCCAATGGTTAAACCTTTCATATTTTTTCTATCAATTGTTTTGCCCTAGCGGTACCCGTATGATATTTCAAAAAGTGTTTGCGGCCCGCCAGACGTATCTTATCCACCTCGTCCTCATGAGACATGTAATAATTTAGCTTTTCTTTAAAGTCTTCAAATCCGTCATAGAATACCGCTGAGACTCCCTCAGTAAAATCATTTTCTCTTTTAATAATTACCTTAGGGCAAAGAAGCATTTCACCCCGTGCAGCAATTTCATAACGGCGGATGGTATCTTCTCCAGATCCCAGCAAATCAATCCCGATTTTATATTTCAACATTTCCAGGTTTAACCTTCTTTGGGTTAAACTCCTGGTATTTTTTCTGCCGAAACTCTCATAATAGGCAATATACGGTTCGCGCAAACCATAGTTTCTCCCCGCAAAGAAAGGTAGGTTTACTCTTGGTCCTTCAATATTCTCAGGAACGTAGCGCTCAGCCAAACAAAGACTGAAGGGAAGAACCCCCGGGTCATCTCCAACCTCTTTTTCCAGATACTCACGTTTAAAATATTTAAGACAGTTGAATTCTTTTCTAATGTGGTCGTTAATGCGGCTTCCGTCTCCCATATCCAAAGCATATGTAGCTATGGTTTTTGATTTATTTATCGCCAGCTCATACATTTCGGAGAATTCCTCTCTGCCTTTTTTGACTCTTTCCTGTCGATGGGTTCCTATACTCCAGTCTGTAGAGTCGCCGCACCCCACCAAGATAACATCAAACCAATTTTCTTTAAGCATCCGTATTTTTTGTTCATCGGTATAAAACTCGGGCCAATTAAAGAAACACGGATACCATCTATAAGCGATTCCGGGTCCGCCGTGCAACGAAGGTTTTTGCGGATACTCAATGACATTCTCAGGTCCTAAGACGCGGCATAGGCCGTCATAGAGCGAGTCTTGACCGCTTTCGCATTGACGGTAATTCAAATGCAAGATCTTCATATTTCTGCTTTATTCAAGCTCATTAAAAAAGGGGAAGCGGTCAAATATTTTCATCTTAAGCAATGTTGTCCAGCTTCTTAAAATTGGAAACGACACTGGTCCAGGGAAAAATTTTGTTGAGGTGATAGATATGCTTAAACATTGGCCAAATTTCACTGAAGTGATAATCATTGTCGTGTTCAGGCTCGGTATCGTGAATGATAATATAATCGGCCTTATCCGCAAATTTTTTAATTTCGACTATTCTTCTTTCTGCGGGGGCATGGTCGATGAAAACAACGCCCCAATGCCTGTCGACAGGCAGCTCGTCCCAGTTATTCACAAATATTATTTTGTGGTACTTGGAGTTAGCCTTTAAGGACTTCGCGTACCATTTGGGATCGTTTTCGTAGGAAAAAACATTACGTTTGTAAATATGTGCCATCCAATGAAGGAAAAGAGTAGAGAAGTAACCTGTTCCAATTTCCAAAATATCCCCCTGGGACAAATCAACAACTCTTGAAAGCAAGGTTATGTGCGACGCGGGGCGTATGCTCCAGTTCTCGCTCATTTACCAAACATCTCCTTTCGCATATTAACGGCCGTTCCCCAATACGGCAATTCTGGTTTTGGCTCTTCTTTTTCTACCGTAACGTATTTATGGAGTGAATCTCCGGTTTTAAAAGTTACGCACGGGATTTTTTCCCCATACATCTCGATGGGGACATCCCAATAGGGGAAGAAGCGACGGAATTTGGGGTTGTCATCAAACATGGAAATACCCTTTAACGCGTTTTCCAGAAGTGAAATAAGATATTTTCTACCGA